>TARA_R110000851_G_scaffold90253_8_pt1 | contig 92607 bp, 71 predicted proteins | sample TARA_R110000851 | Tara Oceans TARA_R110000851 (sample SAMEA4397627) | marine metagenome | biome: Polar Biome; feature: [DCM] deep chlorophyll maximum layer (ENVO:01000326); material: water (ENVO:00002006), including particulate matter (ENVO:01000060) such as... | depth 17 m
TGCTAAAGCAAACAGCACAGCGACCCATGCGCTGTTTATGGTGGTGGTTTACGTTAACATGATCCTGCCGTTACGAGTCCTTATCAGTCATTTACGAAATGATGTTAACCATTATTGCTAATATTGACCTGAGACTTTATCTAACAAATACATTGGGTATTTTGTTGGGAGTTAATTGTTATGAGTAAAATCCGCATTGATCCTTTTTATCATCATACTAGTCATGCTATTACCTATGTGGTGACCGATCTTGCTACTCGTCAAAGTGCGATTATTGATCCCGTTTTAGACTTCGATATGGCCTCTGGTACTATAAGTACGTGTTTTGCCGATAACATCATTGATCATATCGATAAGCATGGATTTGAAATTGAATGGATTTTAGAAACTCATGCACATTGCGATCATATGTCTGCGGCGTGTTATATCAAGACCAAACGCGGGGGAACAACGGGGATTGGTGAGCACATTACTCAAGTCCAGCACACCGTTAAAAGATTGCTTAATCTCGATGAGAGCTTTCAGTGCAATGGCGAGCAGTTTGATCAACTGTTTACCGATAAAGAACTCATTAAATTGGGTCATTTAACTATTCACATTATGCATACACCCGGACATACACCTGCTTGTGTGAGCTATCTCATTGAAGATGTGATATTTGTTGGTGACACATTGTCTACGCCAGAATGGGGTACGGTGAATACTGATTTTCCCAATAGCAGCACGACCACCTTGTATCATTCAATTAACAACATATTAGCGTTACCTAATTGTACTCGGGTGTTTATAGGGCATGATCCCCTTGGATACAAACGCCAAGATAATATATTTGAAACATCAGTGATTGCGCAGAAAAGGTATAACTGCGTTGTCGGCGGTAAAGTGACCCTCGCTGAGTTTGTTCAGCGACATCAACAACGCCATATTGATTCTGATATACCGCATCTATTGTTAGCGGCAATCCAAATTAATATTCGAGCAGGTAACATGCCACCAGCAGACCGTAAGGGTAACGCTTACCTTAAAATACCGCTTAACCAGTTGTCATAAATCGATTAGCCATTAGAAATCAATAATCAGCAATCAGCAATCAGCAATCAATAATCAGTCAAGATTAATGAGCAATAAACCACAACATGCTGGTTTATGTTGGATGCATTTATGCCTTATGAGGCACTAACGGAAATTCATCTTGTTGCCATTGCATCATGCCACCTGCGACAGACAATGGTTTGGTAAAGCCCATATTCTGTAATGATGCTGCGGCAAGTGCTGAACGGCCACCCGTACGGCAAATAAGGTATATGTCTTTTTGAGCTAACTCAGTTAATGCTAATACCCATTCACAGTGATGACTCACCAAAGGATGTTCATGTATTTTCATCTCTAATACGCCACGAGGAAAATTTATTGCACCTTCTATGTGACCTGTCAGAAACTCTTCATGCTCACGAACATCAATGATCACCACATCTGGTTTACTCATCGCGGAATGTAATTCATGAGTACTCACTTCCCGAATATTAGCTTTGATTTCACTTATGTATTCTTGAGCTGTTTTCATGTGTACCTCGTGATATTAAATGATAGATTTTGATAACATAAATAGCGCCATCATCACTAAAAAGACGGCAAATATTTTTTGTAAAATGGCTTTGGGTAAATATTGGCTTATCCATTGACCAGCAATACTGCCGACAAGCCCGCCGGCAATCATGATGGCGATAACCGACCAATCAAATTCAAGTCCTTTGTTTGACAGCAAGCTGTAATATTTAACAAAGCCCACCAGTGAATTCATGGCAATAATCACCAAGCTGGTGCCTATTGCCAGCCACATTTCAATACCACCGAGCAAAACCAGTGCTGGAACAATTAAAAATCCACCGCCAACGCCAACAAATCCGGTCACGACACCGACAGCTAAACCTTGTGAGAGGATTTTAACGATATTCAGTTCACCCGCTTTACACCTGCTAGATTGATTACGCCACATCATGACGGCGCCAATGAGCATTAGCATGACAAACACCATTAGCTGTATGTCGCTGGTGACAAAGGTGCTGGTCCATGCACCTAAATAAGTACCCGCCATGCCGGGTAAACCAAATAAAAATACATGAGGCCAAGAGACCTTTTTTTGCTTAATAAAACCAATACTACTGATTAAACTTATCGCCCCCACAATGCATAATGATGAAGCAATGGCTAACTCGGCTTGCATACCAATAAGGTATAGCAACACAGGAACCGTAAGAATTGAGCCTCCAGAGCCTAAAACACTTAACACGAAACCAATTAATAATGCGCCAATGATTGCTTGTATCATCTTGATTACTCTTAGGCTTAAAGGAGATTAATGGGGATTTTTAAATACACAGTGCCGTTGTCTTCAGCCGCTGGGAGTTGCCCTGCGCGAATGTTGACTTGAATCGCTGGCAATATCAGCCTTGGCATGGCTAATGTCGCGTCTCGTTGTTGACGAAGTGCCACAAAATCTGCTTTTTTCATGCTGTCGTTAACATGGATATTGTGTTTTTTCTGTAGGCTTACTTGGGTTTTAAATTGGTGGTCACGGCCCTCGGTCGGGTAGTCATGACACACATAAATATCGGTGGTTTCAGGAAGGCTGAATAATGTCTGAATTGAATCGTATAAGGTATTGGCATCACCACCAGGGAAATCGCATCTGGCGGTACCCACATCAGGCATAAAAATAGTGTCGCCAACAAAAGCCGCTTGCTCATTAACGATATACGCTAGATCAGCTGGCGTATGACCCGGTGTGTGCATAATGCGAATCGTCATATCACCCACTTTTAGGCGGTCATTATGTTTAAATAATCGGTCAAATTGGTTGCCATTAGGCAAAAAACCTGGCTCTAGATTAAAAATCGTTTTAAAGGTGTCTTGTACCTGAGTGATGTGTTCACCAATACCAATTTGGCCCGCTATTTGGTCACGCAGAAAACTGGCGGCAGATAAGTGGTCTGCATGGGCGTGGGTTTCCAATATCCATTTAACCGTCAATTTCTGGCGGTTAATCCAATGTAAAACACGTTGCACATTGCGGGTATCAGTGCGGCCCGATTTATAATCAAAATCTAAAACAGGATCAATAATCACTGCATATGAGGTCGCATTATCGGCTACGACATAGGTAAATGTTTCACTGTCTTCATCTAAAAACTCATGCACACTAAACGTCGAATTCATCACAAACCTCCTATATAAATGATGCACAAGGACTCGCGCCCCTGTGCAGGTAAAGGCTTAAAGCGACTTTTTACTGAAGTACCAATCTGTGTATTTAAACCCTTGGCTTAAACGGGCTTTGGCTTCTGCAGTGGTGGCTGGTGGGGGGACTATCACGTCATCACCAAGCTGCCAGTTTTCTGGGGTGGCAACGCCATTGGCGTCACTGGTTTGCAATGCTTTGACTAATCGAACAAATTCATCGATAGAGCGGCCATTACTCATTGGGTAATACACCATGGCACGTAAAATACCCTCAGGATCGATAATGAAGGTCGCGCGGACGGCCGCGGTATCACTCGCACCGGGTTGGATCATGCCGTAGGCTTTAGCCACTTCCATTGATAAGTCGGAAATAATAGGGAAGGTAATTTCAACACCGAAGTTTTCTTCAATATTCCGTACCCAAGCGATGTGTGAATGAATACTGTCGATGGATAAACCTAATAATTCGGTATTAAGCTGGGAAAATTCTTCTGCACGTTGGGCAAAACCGATAAACTCTGTAGTACAAACAGGCGTAAAATCAGCCGGATGAGAGAACAATACTAGCCACTTGCCTTTATAGTCAGTGAGTGAACGCATGCCATGTGTGGTCTTGGTATTAAATGCCGGAGCGGGTCGGTTTAATTGTGGAAAAGAAACAATAGAATCAGTCATGTTATTACTCCAAAAAAGTGGTTAAATTAATCCAAATCTAATCTGTAAAGTAGATTGCGAACATACTTAGTAATAGCAATAGCTAGGCCAACATCAGTTAGATTAAAATAAAAACAACAATACTTGATAAGGATATGATTATAAGCAAATTAATATCTTTTATACTTAAATTTAACGTCATAGTTTTATTAAGAATAACCATAAATTGTCATTCTGCTGTGCCAAATATGACATAAGCGATAAAACTGACTGTGTTAATTGTCGCTGTGGGTCGAAGGGTATTGCTACAAATGCTATTAGTGGTGAATTGAGGCATAAACAAACAAGGCGTATGCGCGAATATCTTCACTAAAAAGAGAACCAGAACAAGGCTAGGGCAGCGTGCAAACGACTCAGAACATCATCTGGTGTAACTTAACATCGCATTTTATGAATTAAAGATAGCATCAGCGAAAGAGAGAAAGTATTGCTGATGCTATTGAATATAATTTAATTTAATTAAGTCGACAGGGTTATACAAGGACGTTTGTAACGTTATCTCATATTATCCAAAAACTTGATTTAATAGCGCTGTTGGTTTGCTTGGTTTGCTTGGTTTGCTTGTGTTGCGTTATCGATTATTCACGTAGAACAAATAACCTTTAGTAGTGCAGCTGAAATATCCAGTTAAGTATCCAGTTAAGTAACCACTAAATAATCAATGAAATTTGCTAGTCAACAAGTAAGGGACTGAATTTGGCTAACTCAGCTGCATTACGTACCTGGAGCTTTTTAATTATTTTTGAACGGTGAACCTCTATGGTTCGCAACGATACAAACAGAATATCTGCCATTTCCTTATTAGTTTTTCCATCAATTAATAGATGTAGCACCTGATTTTCTCTTTCGGTTAGGGTGCTGTAACGTTGCCTTAATTGCATTGCTTCAAATGTGTATTTGCTAGTAGCTAATGCTTTCTCTATTGCACTAACAAGCTCTATTCCTTTTACCGGTTTTTGAAAAAAATCACAGGCACCTTGTCTAAATGCCTGAACCGCCATCGGCAGATCACCATGGCCGGTCAGAAAAATAATCCCTAACGGACTTTTACCTTTGACGAGTGTTTGTTGTAATTCTTGGCCGGTGATCTCCGGCATTTTACTGTCAACAATAAGGCAGCCTGGCTGAGATATATCACTATTGGCAAGGAATTGATTAGCTGATGGGTATATTTGTAAGTTGAAACCGTATTGCAAAAGCATAAATTGCATTGAATCAAGGATCGCGAGGTCATCATCAACCATAAAAATATTGTTTAAATTCGGCATTTGGCTATAAGTTATTTAAGCATAAGTTAATTGATTATAAATACAGTGTAATCCTTGTTATAGATTGAGCAAATTGTAGATGAGTTTTTGTGCGACACGCAACTTTTTTGTTTCTATAACTGCATTAAACTAGCCTTTATTGTGCTGTATTGACATTGATTTAGGTGAAGCTTACTGATGCGTTTTGGACTGTTATTATGGTTTATATTGGTTTTTCTGTTGGTTCATTCAACAGCAACGTTTGCACTGCCTGCCAAAATTGCGCCAGTCGTGCAACAGCAAGCTGCAAATGAAGATCCTGTCCAGGTCCATTACCGTGTTGCGGTATTAGCCAACTATGGTGTGGCTAAAAGCATACAACGCTGGAAGCCATTAATGACCTATTTAACCAAAAGAGTAAAAAACGCCAGTTTTGAAGTGGTGCCCTTAGATTTTAATCATATGAATGATCAGTTACTTAATGGTCAGGTGCAATTTGTCGTCACCAATCCTGGGCATTACTTTAATATGAGTAGTGATTTTCCTATTTCGTGGTTAGCCACAATGAAAAGCAATCAGCATAATGGTAGTACTTTTGCGATTGGGGCGACCATTATTGTTCGCAGTGAAAGTCCATATAAGACTCTTGAAGATTTGTCTGGGCATTCCGTGGTGGCCAGTGACCCTAGTGCATTAGGCGGTTATCAAGCCGCAATAGGGTTAATTAATTCCAAGGCTTATTCGACAAATAACTTTTTCGATAAAGTGACTTTTCTCGGTTTTCCATTAGAGCCGTTAATTTACCAAGTCCGTGATGGCACCGCGGATATTGCCATTACCCCATTCTGTACTTTAGAGCAGATGATTAGAGATGGCTACATTAATGCTGCCGATTATAGAGTCATCAATGATGTCACACCAGAAGGTTATGAATGTGCGGTGAGTACGCCTCTATATCCTAATTGGTCGTTTGCCTCGTCAGATGCTGTGCCATTAAAAGTGAGGACCGATATTACTCGCGCATTGCTTTCAGTCAGTGCGACTCATCAAGCTTCAATTGTGGGTCAAAATCGAGGTTGGGCAGCACCCATTAGCCAATTTAAAGTGGTGAAGTTATTTAAAGAACTTGATATAGAGTCCAATAAAATGCCAGTTTATTTACAAGTTTGGCAATGGATTAAACTGAATCAAAAGTGGGGCTTTGGTTTATTAGGTTTATTTGTTATCGCAACAATTTATCACTTATGGCTGGAATATAGGTTTAGACAAAAGAGTGAACATTTATTAAGCAGTGAACGACAATTAAAAAACAAAGCATTGCAATTAGAGCGTTTACAAAGTGCAGCCATTTTGGGCGAGATAGGTGCGGGCTTAGCCCACGAGCTTAACCAACCTATTGCTGCGATAACACAATATAGTGAAGGAGGTATGATTGAGCAGGCCAATAATACTGGGGAAGATTCTAAACAGTATCAGTTGCTCGATAAAATACACCAACAGTCGATTCGTGCCGGTGAAATAGTCCATAGAATAAGAGGCTTGTTGCAACGAAAGAACGCTGAAGCGACCGAGTTTTATGTACACGAACAATTAATGATATGCCTAGATTTACTCGAGCATGAGTTTAAAATTCATAACATTAAACTCAACACTCAACTCACTAGCACTGACATCAAATTAACCGGCGACAAGGTGGGCTTCTGCCAAGTATTAATAAATGTGTTAAAAAATGCTGTTGATGCCATGTCAGAAAGAGGTTTCTCAGCAAAAATCCCTAACCGGATTAGGATTGATTCATATATTGTTGACCATAGGTTGAAATTGAAAATTTATGATAACGGTATTGGTTTGAGCTGCTCTGTAGATGATTTTAAAACGAGCTTTTTCTCCACTAAAGAAAACGGTTTAGGCTTAGGTCTGGCCATTTGCAATGATGTCATTATGCAGTTTGGTGGCAAAATAAATTTATCCAAATGTAAAGATGATCCAGATTCAGCTTGGCAAATGGGTTGTCGGGTATTAATCGATATACCGTTAAATAACTCTGCTAATTAGCCTATTAAGAATTCGTCTTCCGCTTTTATATACTCTCGTAATATGTTGCTATCTCTTTAATTGCGCGCTGAAACCGTGATATCAATCAAATGATTATCTTCGATGTGGTTTACCACAATATCCTTAAGTTATTGGTCGGTTAACAATCTGTTTAGCGATGGTGCTTATTAGTTTATAAGTTTTGATAAGTTCCATTAATCATACGTTAACCGTAATAACTTCGCACCTCGTCGAAGGTTAAGAGGCAATCATGATTGAGTTAAATCGGCGTCATTTTTTGAAGGGAGCTGGGGTCAGTGGTGCATCTTGTGCGCTAGCAAGTATTCTTCCTGGTTCACTGGCAGCATTAGAAAAACAACCTCTCAAAGGTGTTTCCTCTGAAGTGGCCAGTATTTGTGAGATGTGTTCCACTCGGTGCCCTATAAAAGCGCGCATAGTCGATGGGAAAAATGTCTTTATTACCGGCAATAAAGAAGCCAAATCATTTGGCGGCAAGGTCTGTGCCAGAGGTGGCGCAGGTCATAGTTTACTTTATGATCCACAGCGGATTGTTAATCCATTGAAGCGTGTTGGTGAACGTGGCGCGGGTGAATGGATTGAGATTTCTTGGGCTGATGCTTATAAAGAAATTGCAACCAAAATGAACCAAATTAAACAACAATATGGTGCAGAAACCATTGCGTTCTCATCTAAGTCTGGTTCGCTTTCTGGTCATATATTTCATCTGGCTGAAGCATTCGGTTCGCCAAACACATTTACCCATGCTTCAACCTGTCCAGGAAGTTATGTGGTGGCCGCTAAGGCGATATTTGGCACCAAAATGAAGCGCGATTTGAGTAATTCTAAATACATTATTAACTTTGGTCATAACCTTTATGAAGGCATCAATATGTCTGAAACCAGAGGTATGATGCAAGCGCAAATGGATAAAGGCGCTAAATTAGTCGTATTCGAACCACGTTTTTCGATTGTGGCCGACAAAGCAGATGAATGGCATGCGATACGTCCTGGTACTGATGTGTCAGTTGCTCTGGCGCTATGTCATGTTTTAATTTATGACAACTTATACGACCGTGATTTTATCGAAAAGTTTGTAGTGGGTTTTGATGAGTTCGCTGCAGAGGTCGAGCAATACACGCCAGAGTGGGCCGAAACTATTTCAGATGTTTCTGCTAGTGCCATTCGCCGTATCGCTCACGAATATGCTAGCCATGCGCCACATGCGGTTGTCGACTTTGGTCATCGCGCTACTTTTACCCCTGAAGAATTCGATATGCGCCGTGCGTTATATGCTGCCAATATATTAATTGGCAACATTGAACGTAAAGGTGGTTTGTACATGGGTAAAAAAGCACCCGGCTACAATAAATTTGCCGGTGAAAATATCGCCCCAGTGTTAGCTACACCAGGTGTTGAAGGTATGCCTAAATCTTCAGCAATTCGTATTGACCAGGTTGAAAAGCAATACGCAATGATGTGGTCTTCAGGGGGGATTTATCAAACCATATTGGATGCAACGTTAGAAGCAAAACCCTATCAACTAAAAGCATGGGTGATGAGCCGCACTAACCCTATGCAGACTCTTACAGACAGGGCCAAAGTAGAGCAAACGCTTAAAGCGTTAGATTTAGTGGTGTCGTGCGATCTTTATATCAGCGAAACCGCAGCCTATGCAGACTATATTTTGCCTGAGTCAACCTACCTTGAACGAGATGAAGAAATACAAGATAAATCAGGCAAAAATCCTGCTTATTATGTGCGCCAACGTGTTGTTGAAACTATTGGGAATACACGCCCAAGCTGGCAAATATTCAAAGAGTTAGGCCAGTCTTTGGGACTTGATAAATTTTATCCTTGGGAAAATATGCAAACGTTGCAATTAATGCAGCTTAATCGTGACCATAGCTTATTGGAAAACATCAAAAAAATGGGTTATGTCAGTTATGGTAAGCCATTGATGCTGCGTGAACCTGAGATGATTGCAGCGTTCGTTAAGGCTTTTCCAAACGCGAGAAGTGTTGATGAAGATGGCAGCTATGCAACGGCAATGAAGTTCAAAACCCCCAGTGGAAAAATTGAATTAACATCGCAAAAAATAGAAGACATGGCACCTGGCCGAGGCGTGATTAAGCATCGAAATGTGCAACTAAAGCAAGCTGACGAGTTTTATTTTATCCAAGGTAAGGTTGCCGTACATACCAACGGCGCAACACATAATGTGCCAATGCTAGCCAACCTTATGTCTAACAACGCAGTTTGGATCCATCCATTAACCGCTGGACGATTAAATATCCACAGTGGCGATGCCATTCAATTAATCAGCAGTGTTGGCAGTGAAGAAGGAACCGCTTTAGTGACTCCGGGCATTCGCCAAGACACGGTATTTGCATACATGGGCTTTGGCTCTAAAAACAAAGAGCTGGTAAGGGCAACAGGAAAAGGTATCCATTGTGGCAATCTGCTTCCGAATGTCATTGCGCCCATTTGTGGCATGAATTTACATACCACTGGTGTCAAGTTGGTAAAAATTTAGCCGGTAAATAATAGATTTGGAATCTCCTATGAATAAACGATATGTCATGGTGCATGATGAAAACAAATGCATCGGCTGCCAAGCTTGTAATATAGCTTGTCGAAGTGAAAACAACGTACCTGAGGATGTAACACGCTTGCAGGTTAGGGTGGAAGGGCCTTTTGGTGAAGCTCCTCATCTACATTTTAAATATAATCGCGTGTCCTGCCAGCAATGTGAAAATGCACCGTGTGTCAGTGTTTGCCCAACAGGAGCGGCTTATATTGATGAAAATGGATTAGTGTCCATTCATAATGATAAGTGCGTCGGTTGTCAGTATTGTGTGGCGGCATGTCCCTATAAAGTCCGCTTTATCAATCCAATCACCAAGGCTGCAGACAAGTGTAACTTCTGTAAAGACACTCGCCTAGCCAGAGGTGAGCAACCCGCCTGCGTTACAGCATGTCCAACAGATGCGTTGTATTTTGGTGATGCTAACGATAGTCAAAGTGAGGTTGCACAATTACTTAATACTAAAATAACCTATCAAGAAAAAACTCACTTAGGCACTAAGCCTCGTGTGTATCGTATTCCAACTAAACGAGGAGGGATTGAGTCATGAATAATACATGGGGCGATATGGCGCAATATGATCCGGTGACATGGAACTGGGTTATCGCAGTCTACTTATTTATGGCCGGTTTATCAGCAGGTAGCGTACTCATTGGTATTGGTATGCGTTGGTACAGCCGTGATAAGAAAACTGAAAGTCCAATATTAAAAGCTGCAGCCCTAATTGGACCGGTGGCAATCAGTTTAGGTTTAGCTTGCTTGGTGTTTGATTTAACTAAACCGTTTCATTTCTGGCTGATATTAGTTAATTATAACTTCCAGTCTGTTATGGCAATAGGTGTTGTAGCGTTATTGGCATATTCACCACTGGGTATCGCCTATGCGCTAATCGTGCTTAAGGATGATTTACCAAAATGGAAGTTGGGTTTCTTATCCGGCATTGCCGATTTGCTAATGCCGTTCCGTAAGATTATTGAAGTCTTGCTATTCATTCTTGCTATTGGGGTTGGCGCATATACTGGCTTTTTAATCTCGGCGATGAATGCTTATCCAATGCTCAACACTGCGGTATTACCTGCACTATTTTTAGTGTCGGGATTATCAGCAGGAGCAGCTGCTAACCTTGTGGTGGCGTTATTGATGTTTAACACCGATACCCATAGCCCTGAAGTTGCCAAAATGCACCGCATTGAGTTACCGGTTATCATTGCTGAAATGATGTTTCTAGTGATGCTGTTTAGCGCACTCTATTTCACTGGCGGTTCAGCCGCTACTGCGTTAGCATCGTTAAATACCGGTATTTGGGCAAGCGTGTTTTGGATTGGGGTGGTTGGAATTGGCTTCGCTATTCCATTATTGGCAATGCTATTACCTTCGAGCGCTCGCCATAGTAAAGCGTTAATGTTGACCGTGGCATGTTGTAGTTTGACCGGGGTGTTAGCCCTTCGTCACTTCATTGTCTATGCTGGTCAAAGCTATATTAGTTAGAGAAATACGCTAGCTTAACGTGTAGAAAGTGTGCTTTATTTAACTTCCTCTCGGACTTGTCTGAGAGGAAGTTTTTTATGGGTAATACAAAAACGCTTATTTCAACCGCTATGACTGAAACGTTCGGCTGTTGCTGACGATCTAACCCGTCTTCTGGATGAAATGTAAACCATATCAGTTAGCAATGTGAAGCGGGTCTTGATTGTGGTTGTGTAGCCTATACTGCAGGCTAATTTACGTTTATATTTTGCAAACAAATGCACGACTTATCAGGGGCAATACGCTAATGGATTTGGCTAAACTTTCCCGTATCAGCATGAAACATTTAATCACTTTACATGTGATGCTTGATACCCTCAGTGTAACCGCCAGTGCAGAACGGTTATGCTTAAGCCCATCGTCGGTCAGTAAAACCTTGAGTCAGTTAAGAGAAAGCCTGAATGATGAATTATTCTATCGACATGGCAACTCACTTATTGCCACCCCCTTAGCGCGAAGGTTAGGCCCAAGCGTGCAGCAAATGATCAATGATATAAACCATATCATGAGCCAAGATGTGTTTACTCCTGCCGATTATCAGGGGCGATTTTCACTCGCCATGCGAGAAAGCACCTTTGAACTGCTGGCCGCCAAAATAAGCGCTCATATTCTCAATTTGGCGCCCAATATCCATTTAGATATTTACAGTAAAGACAATATTGGTTTTGACGGGCTACTAAAGGGCTCGTTAGATTTTATCATTTTACCCCATGACCTAAGTCAACCGACTAATATAGACGAAGACTTAAAGTGGGAAACCTTGATAAATGATGAGATGGTTTGCTTAATGAATTCATCACACCCATTAGCTTTGCAGCAAGACATCAGCCTCGATGACTATTTGCATTTCAGTCACATCGGCATCACAGATACCGACCTAAGCACGCCGTATTTTGATATTTTGCTGGCTCAGCAATCCAAAAAGCGCGCCGTACCCATTTCGGTGGCAGACTTTGGCAGTGCAGCGCTAATGTGCCATCACAGTGAACTGTTATTTACGTGCTCGCGCCGTTGGGCGTCAATGGCCAAACAAGCCCAAGGGTTGATCATTAAAACATTACCCATAGATTACGGCAAAGTGGCTTATAGTCTTGTTTGGCATCGCCAGAGTATGAACGACCCTGCGCACCGCTGGTTGTATGAGCAAATATTGCTGTGCAGTCGCTAAGCTGAATTAAATGCGCTTAGTTAAATTAATTAAATTGAATGTGCTCAGTTACATTAAATGTACAAGGTCGGCAAGGCGATATTGCTTACGCCTCGCAGGGTAAGTTGCGACGCTAAGGCTTCGATATCGGCTTGGGTGCATTGCGGCCATGTCGAAGCAACTTGACCGACACCGTGATGGTGAAACGCATTTAACTTAACTCGGGTATCGCTGGGTAGCTGCTGTAAATATGTCGATAGGGCGTTAATCTCCACATCATAATCTGTGATCCCAGGAATGTGTAACAGTCTCACTTCATAAAGCTTATGATGCTGAGCAAGTAACTCAATGGATTTAAATACCGGATGATTATCACGGCCGGTGATGTAATGGTGGGTATCTTGTTGCCATGCTTTTAAATCAACCATAGCGCCATCTAAAAAAGGCAGCAACTTATGCCAACCCGTTGGAGGTAAACTGCCATTGGTGTCGATCATGCAATTAAGATGTGATAAGTGCTCAGATGACTTAATCGCCTTAAACAGCTCAATGACAAAAGGTAATTGTAGGCTGGCTTCACCGCCGCTGACCGTAATACCATCAATAAAATGCCGTTGACTGCTAATGACCTCTAGCATTTTCTCAATGGTATAATGAGACGTTTTGGGCGTCGACTGTTTAGTGCATACCGCAAGACAAGTATCACATTGACTGCACCGCGAGCTGTTCCACACTATATGCGACTTCTCCTTTACCACAGCGCCTTGTAACCCTATTCCATGTGAAAGAGCGTCTTGTGACGCCATGAGTGTCAGTGCTTGCGCAGGGCAATGTTCAACACAATCGCCACAAGCATCACACAAGCTTATCGTGTGAGGATTATGGCAGTTTTTGCATTGATAATTGCAGCCTTGCAGGAAAATTACCAATCTACTGCCAGGCCCATCGACACATGAAAACGGAAATATTTGGCTTACAATGGCGAGTTTACTCATAAACAAGGGGCGACTGTTCGTGAGCAATCACCCGAGCTTGGCGCTGTAATATCCCTGTATTGATAGCAGCCTCGGCGGCTAAGCCCGTGGTGTTGGTACGCGAGCCACATTGCTTAAACGTCTCAATGTCTGAACGTTTTACCATATAGCCAGTCACGCGGACTAAATCATTATTAGCAACATTGGCGGTAAACTCTCTAAAACCTGAGCTAAGAGCGCCTTTACAGAGTTGGAACATAGCTTGAGGATTAGATTTTATAGTTTCATCTATGGTGAGAATATCGCTAATCCCAGCGGTATAATATTGATGATGTTTCGCTAATGCTTGAATATGGCTAATGGGATCGGGCTCTGTACCATAGGGAATACGAACCCCTGGGGTTACGCCTTTATCTAGGCTAATACCGCTTTGAGAATGTAATAATGCTCGGCCTTTGTAGCCATAGGTCACCGGCGTCGATTTGACAATTTTATCTAATGCGGCAGAGATCCTCAGTCCGAGTTCATTTGCTTCAAGCTCATGTCCATAACCGGATTGATTAACACTGTTTGTGGATCCTACGTCGGCTAAATCACGCGTGGGCAAGGCTTGTAAAATATTGACCGCTTCAGCCATACCATAAATCCCAAACATAGGCGCAAACCGTGACTCATCAATGAGCTGTTCTTTAACTAAAAAGCTATCAAAAAAATGTGATTGTTGATGTAAAAAGGCCGAACGCGCTTCAATAAGCTCATACGTGAGCTGACAATAATGAGTTAACGTTTGCTCAAAAAAATCAGCAATGCTGGTGGCTTTTATGGCAACTTGCTTAAGGTTAAGTCGTACTAAGGTGTTGGCGCCGCCAGCTAATGGTAAAGCGTTATAGCAACTGACAATCCCAAAACCACGCTCATCGAACGTTTCGGCATGTAATGGGTAATTAGCAATGTGAGGTTTACTGCACTGACAAATATTGGTGGTGGCGAGCAGTAATAAATCATCTGGGGTGACGGCGGGGTCGGACATAAAGGTTAAATTAGGTGCAATTTGCTGTAACTCGGCATCAATTCGCAATATGGTACGACAAATAATATTATCGGTCGGACCTATATTCACATGCATAAACGCATCGGGTAAGGTTCTATCGAGTAAAATCCAAAAGCGTTTTAGTTTGCGATAGATAGCATCGTCATCAAGCCCTAGGGTAAAAGGCATTAATAACCCATCCAATTGGCCTAAGTACACCGGAATATTGGTCACCGACGGCACATGGTGATAAAGAATGGTTAATGCATTTAAGGCGTCATCAAAGTCTTCTGCGGGCGAAAGCTCTAAATACTCAGATCCTTGTTGAAGGTATTTAGCATAATCGGGTAACACATAACGCGGCTTAAATGGTGCGTGGCCTTCAAACATATCGCAGATAATGCCGTCCGTCATCGCATTATTAACCTGCTCAGATACCGCCACATAAGGCAGGCTGTTTTCAGCTTCTAATGCCAAATAATTCGATTTTTGCTTAGGAGAAAGGTGAGGGTGGCTGACTATTTGAACAATATTATCTTGTAATGCCATGATGAAATTCCACTATTTTTATGAGCAATGATATTAAGACCAATGCTGGTAACCATTGTTGATAACCACCAATCTACTCAGTGGCGGAGGTTTTCAACAGTGAAAATAGCCGAAGCGGCTATTGATAGAATCGAAATCCGATGATGAAGATCACAAGCTACATTCTAGAATGCTTTATTTTTGCGTAAATATATTAATGCAAGGTAAGCCCTATAGGTGTCGACTATTATATTGTTCATCGTCAATGGAATTAAAATCTCATCAACAGAGCCAGAATGCTTTAGGTCATGTTAAATATTGGTATTCATAATTTTTCATATTCGTTACTTATTAGTTCATATCTAAATCAGTAGCCATTCATATATTTTACATATAGTCACTCTATCAACAAGAAAATCCATTTTAGGGTGATAAATATGAACATCAGAACAACTCAATTAGCTCAGTCAATTTTATTAGCTAGCTTAATTCTATCGGCAAGCGCCTTTGCTCATGCCGCAACTGATCAGGATGTCCTTGGTGGCACTATTAACGGTAAATTAACCTTTGCTTCTGACTATGTTTTTCGAGGTGAATCAGAAACCATGGATGGCGAAGTACCGGTGGTACAAGGTACGCTCGGTTGGGGCAATGAGCTTGGTTGGTATGCCGGCATGTTTGCTTCAAATGTTAAATTTGCCGACCCTAATTTAGAAATTGTCACCGCACCTTATATTGGTAAAGCGGGTAAATTTGGCGATAGCACTATCAGTTACGACGTCATGGTTTTCTCTTATCTTTATCCTGGCGCTTCATACTCTAATTATACAGAATTATGGATTAAGGTTGGCAAGCAATTCGGACACGCTAATGTTCAACTAGAAGTGACTCCAACCATCGATGACTGGTTTGGCGTAGAAGGTTGGCAAGGTATTAACTATGCGGTCCATCCGAGCTACGCATTTGATAATGGTGTAAATTTTTCAGCCAGCATCGGTTATCAAGGTTTAGAGGGAGAAGGTGCAGAAGGCTGGGGGCACTGGAACTTGGGTTTAAGTAAAGCCTATGCCGGCATCAATTTCGATGTCCGTTATCATGGCAGTACCATGGATAGCGATCATAAGGTCTATGGCACTCAAACAAAAATCTTTGATGACCGAGTGGTTGTTGGCATCAGCAAAAGTTTTTAAATTAAAAATATAACGTCTTTTATTGTGAATCTGTAAATATAATCGGATCTGGTTCTACATCTTTCCATTGTGTGATCCGGGTCCTTTTTATCAACCAATTTTGCTAGCTAGCACTCATTCCTTGAATATCGTTATAGGCAAATATGAAAAGTTATGAATAATAACGACCATTATTAGCAACACTATTTGGATTGGACGATGGCACATACTGGTTTAACAAATACAGTACTCGTAGTTGACGATGAAGCAGTGATCCGCGCTCGATTAAAAGGTTATTTTGAACGAGAAGGTTATCGTGTGCTTGAAGCTGGAGACGGCGAGCAGATGTGGCAACAATTTGCAAATCAACATGTCGATTTGGTTATGTTAGATATTAATTTACCCGGTACAGATGGTTTAAGCTTGGCACGCGAACTGAGAAGCCGTTCGGACGTAGGCATTATTTTAGTCACGGGTCGTGATGAAACTATTGATAAAATCGTTGGTCTTGAAATGGGTGCTGATGATTATGTGACCAAGCCATTTGAATTAAGAGAATTATTAGTAAGAGTTAAAAATTTGCTGTGGCGAATTTCGTTAGTCAAAAAAGCACAGCAAGACGTTGTAGACCAATTTGAAAAATGTGACGATATCATTGCCTTCGATCAATATATTCTTGAATTAAATAGTCGAAAACTGAGTTATGGTGACGAGGTGATTAAGCTGACTAAAGCTGAGTTCGAATTACTTACCGTCTTTGCATTGCATCCACAGCAAGTACTATCTCGTGAGCGATTAATGCAGCAAACAAGCCATCGTAATGAAGAGGTAAATGATAGAACCATAGATGTCATTATTCGCCGTTTACGAAACAAGCTACAGGCAGACCTATTTGTGACAGTTCACGGAGAAGGTTATTTGTTTGCGACTAAGGTTAAAGATTAGTTTTTGGTGTCACGCGGTAAATAGGGTAAAAATTTGCAGGGGCTAAGCTGTTATTAAACATATCGAGTTGCACCTTTCCTTGTTCTAACGCCTGTATTTGTGGGCCAATATCACCAAATGATTGTGCTCCCTCAAGTAGTTTTACCATGATATCTATTGCCAACTTACCTTGTAACACCACTTGATCATCACTACTGAAAGCGACTTTATTACGATGCAGTCCGCGCAACGTCGCTGGCGATAAATAACTGCTCACCAGCTTTACTTGGCCAGTTAATTGTTTATGTTGCAATGTTCCTATTGCTGCTTCGATAGCAACTGCACTGCCTAGAATATAATCAGGAATATGGTCGTTAAGCAGATTATGAAGTTGGTCACGATAAAGGTCACGATTATTGTCAGTATGACGAATTGACGAAACCACAATAGGACTATTGGCAATAGCATCTTGAATACCAAGCTCAACCCAATCGCTGCCGCCAACACTTTCTGGGCCTGTGAGTAGAGCGAGTTTTACTGGAGACGATGGAGGTGATTTTTTTACAGATTTGGCGATAAAGTGGCCAGCTTCCCAGCCCATTTGATACCAATTAACGCCTACACGAGTAGTAATAATCGGGTTATCGAGTCTATTCACTAACGCAATGATGGGCTTATTAATTTGGCCTGGGTATCGGTCAAGTAAATTGGGGGCCACAGCACCGAGTAAGATCGCATCGAACGGCTGATTAAGGCAGTATTCAAGTTGTTTTAGTTGTTGCTCTTTTCTGTAATAGCTACCGGCTTCAAATAATTCTAAATTAATGCCTAATTGGCTGGCTTTTGACACCAAACCGTAATCAATGCCGATCCAATAAGCGTCTTTAAGGTGAGGTACTAAGGCACAGATACGCCAAGGCTTTTTGGCCGAGATCAGTTGATTATATTGTATCGACTTTACTGTTTGGATTTTGGCATTAAAGGGCGTGCGCTGTTGTAATGTCCAGCTAGAATCGGATGTTGCTTCAGCAAGTAATGGTAATATCCCTAAGCCAGCTATGAGCATATAAATAAGTCGGCACATTATATTGTCTCGATTAAGGTTTCTGAAAAGAATAGCAAAAGAATTTTAATAATTATAACATTTTAAGGAATGACTGTGAGCACTTTATCACTATCAGGCAAGAGCTTAGTGGGTCGCCTTATGTTGGCATTCTGTCTGCTCGGGTTGTTACTATTAATGTTAGTTAGCCTTGGCAGTATTTCGCTTTATTGGGTAAAGCTTGCTGACCAATATCTATATGAAGAGGCATTACCCGCATCACAGGCCGCAAGGCAATTGATGCAGTCTTCTAATGGCTTGCTCGACAGTGCCCAAGCGCTTGAACGAGTGGAAGAAGAGGCACAACGCGTTTTCCTTGGTCGTAAGTTGTCACTGGAAAGCACTAATTTACTTTCCGCTATTGAACGACTCAATTCGTTAAATCTACAAAATCATGGTGTCGATAAAGATAAGCAATTAGCGCTATTAGCCGGCGAAATTATCCATGACTTATCGGTATTCGGCCGCCAAGTGGGTAAACGTTTAGTGTTGGCGGCTCAATTGAATAATAAAGGAAGCGCACTGGCGGAAGCGGCCAGTAAGAGTGGTGTTTTACTTGAGGCAGAACAAGCTGTGGTCGATTCAACCATTCTGGCCAAGTTGAGTTTAGCTTATCCTCAAGTGATTGGCGCTGAACAAAGTGCCCAACTTTTGGACTCCATCATAGAACAAGACTTGGATGTCCGTGAACGTTTAAACCGAGCTTTGGGATTGATCCATCACATTGCGTTAGTGGGGCAGTTATTACAGTCGCCAGAACAACAACTCGGATTAAATAACGTTCTCGACAGTATGGCTCGAGTACTTTCTCCAACAACTTATACGATTAATACTACTGGCGATAACTTACATAACGGCATCGAAGTGCCTAGCCCTTACACAGGTTCAGGCACGAGTGGGAAAATTGATTTAATGCCTCTGGAATTACTTAAAGGCTTAATTCGAGATCCCGTTAGGGCGACAGAGCTTGAGCACCAACTGATAATGTTAAGAGAAGTGAATGTTGGCTTAAGTTTGCAGCAGCAATATGCGCAATTGCTAACGAAACAAAATGCGCAGCTGTTAACGCTGACGGATAAATTAGGCCAACTGAATAAGTCAGTCGATAGCGCAATGAAAGCACAACAGCTGCAGGCAGAACATGCCCGAAGTAATTTTTTACAGCAATTACTGTGGGCTAAGTCAGGGCTGTGGGCGACAGGTATTTTGATGTTAATCATTATGCTGTTGGTCGTTTATCGGGTTATTTATAAAGGCATTGCTTTACGCCTAAGTGAAGCAACTGCAGCATTATCTCAATTAAGTCAGGGCAATACCGAAGTGGTACTTGATCCTCATGGAGACGATGAACTCACCGCGATGGCTGCAGCCATTGAAGCTTTTAAACAAAAAACCGCGCACAATCAAGCACTGCAATCTGAGTTACAACAAACGGCATCAGAATTATTTGCCCATAAAGCCTCACTCGAAAGTACTGTGCAGGCGCGCACACTCGAACTGGCTGAAACCAACCGTCAACTAGACGCTGAAGCCAAAGGGCATTCGACGGCTAGAGAGATGGCAGAGCAAGCTAGCAAGGCAAAATCGCTATTTTTAGCGACTATGAGCCATGAGATCCGTACTCCGTTAAACGGTCTTTTAGGCACCCTGACTTTACTGAGTCACTCGCCATTACCTCCAGCACAGAAACAAATGTTGGCATTATCACAATACAGTGGCACCTTACTGCAAAATGTACTAAACGATATTTTGGATTTTTCTCGTTTGGAGCAAGGTAAATTAACTAACGAGCCTCGAACTGTCGCGCTTTGTGAGTTGCTCGATGAAGTGATGGCTATCATGTTAGCTGGCGCGGGATTGTCAGGTATATCGTTATATTTAGTTCGCGGTGATTTACCCAAATGGATAACGGTAGACGGACCCAAATTGCGCCAAGTGTTGTTTAACTTGCTTGGCAATGCCATTAAATTCACACCAGCAGGAGAGATTACATTACGGGTAAATGTGGTTGATAAACGATTAACTTTTGAAGTGGCAGATACCGGCGTCGGCATAAGTAAAAATGATATGAGTCAATTGTTTATCGCTTATGGTGCGCAGCCTAATCAAGGTAGAACCAGAGGCACAGGCCTTGGGCTCGCTATTTGTAAAGAATTAGTCTCGTTAATGAATGAGGTTAATACTGCCAATCATTCTATTTGGGTGAAGAGTAAAGTAGCTGAAGGTTCCACCTTTGGTTTTAGTTTGCCATTGTACATCTGTGAGCAAGCACATGAGGTTATCTGTGCACAATTACCTAAAGTTGATCCTAAATGTGTACTCGTTATCGAAGACAACAAAGTCAATTCCATGGTGGCCCAAGGGTTTTTAGCACATCTTGGACATCATTCCGTACTGGCTGATAGTTGTGCGCAAGCAAGGGCGTTGTTTAACGTCGATAGTGCTTTGCAGTTTGACGGCATTATGCTTGATATTCAATTAGGCGATGGATCAGGGATTGAGTTATTAGTAGAGTTGAAGCATATCGCTAACGCGGCCCACAAAGACATCAGCATTGCTGCATTTACGGCACAAATTCAAGATGATGACATAAACGAGTATCAAGCCGCAGGCTTTGATGACGTATTAGCTAAACCGCTTAATATGAAGTTTTTAGCCCATTGGATCGGTGATGCAAGTGACAAATCAGCAATGAACAACAGCAACATGAATAAGTTAACCAAGGTAGAAAAACACAAAGACTTGACACAAACTGCCATAGATCAAAAACCATCACGCCGGAATGCAGACAATCAGCCTTTACTCAATGAAAAGCAAATTAATGAAGACTTACAATACCTTGGTAACACTGCTGTTAAAGAGATGTTAGCACTATTTAAAGTCAGTAGTACGGAACACATTAATGCACTTGCAGCTTTACCTGCAGATAGGGCAAAAGCGTTACATGCACTTAAAGGCAGTAGTGCTAGTATCGGCTTTATTCAGTTGAGTCAGTTGTGCAAACAATTAGAAACAGATGGCATTAGTGCTGATTCATATCCGCTGCTTAAACAGGTGTGGCAAGCATCTATTAATGCACTTGAGTTTAAATTGGCCAGCTAAGTTGTTATAAATCATGGGCCTGGAATGTAGTTCAGTGTGGATAACCGTCACTCTATTTATCCTAAGCTCAAACATTACTTGTGAACTACCCCGAGACTTTCGCTACGCTCGGATCACGGGATTTTCTCGACGGATTAGATAAAAACACCGAGCTTGCTCGGTGTTTTTATATGGATGAAATTATCGCTTAGTCAAATAGATATCCTGTTACTGAGCTACTTTTAGTGCTTCACAATCACTTTCAACCCAAGCCAGAGTGAGGTGAGCAATAGCAGAATAAAACTTACCAGTATCAACAGAGGTAAGCTTATCTACAAAACGGGGTAGCCAAGCGTGAAGATATTGGCTAATAAAGCTGAGCTGAGTGTTATCATCACTTGCGCAAGCTTGGTGGGCAACATAAGCCAAAATAACGGCAATATGGTCTGCCGGTTCAGGGAATTCACTTTGAACAGCCAATTGGCTTTGCTGTAAATAGGTTTGCATTTGCTGATGTTGCTCACCAAACAACAGCACATCATCTTTGACAGCATGGGCATCGTTAAGATACAAACTGGCATAAGGGCTGGCGCTATGCTTTGTACCCACTAAAAATAGGCCACAATAATCGGCAGCAAGCTCTAATAAAGCATGATCAGTATTGACGCTGTTAAGGGTTGAATTAAGCATTGAGTTTATGGTTTCGATGTCTTGACTAAACAAGGGATCACTAGCCAATTGAGTAAAGAATGCCTGCGCCTGACTTGCCGTGAGTTCTTGTAATAGCTGTTGATCTAGCTCTTTTGCAAACAGTGATGAGAGCAGCTTATACACCATCGAACGACCCTGGTTCATTGCGGTGTCATATACAGATAATCTCTTATCATTCATCTATGTTATCTCCTGACCCTATTAAGGTCGTTTACCTCAGCACCAAGTTATTCTTGGTGCATGGTTATGATGCTCGAAAATTATATTTGCGTTTCAATTGGGCCGCTAAATGAACTGACTTCAGGGACTTTACCTTGATATTTTTCGAAGTCGACCAAGCATGTGTACGCGGAGCAAGCTTGGGCAAGCTTCGATGTACCAATATCTTGCGTTAACGTATTAGGGTCGCCATAGCTGCATAATGCACCTATTTCACTGCCGCCTTGCTTGGTACCCTCTTTGCCGACAGGGCCATACCAAGCCCCTTCATGAATTCGAATAATGCCACTAGGGAAGTTATCTGATACGACCGCCCCAGCCAATAGCTGGCCTCGGTCGTTAAATACTCGCACAATGTCGCCATCTTTAATGCCACGCTGTTTTGCATCGCTAGGGTTTAAGTACACAGGTTCACGGCCTTTTACGGCGTAAGTTTCTCGATATTGCTGCGACTCACACATTTGTGAATGTAAGCGTTTATCTGGGTGGCAAGATTGCATCCACATCGGGTGCTTATCTGAACCTGGGCCACCATGACTGCGCTCTGATTTTTCTATCCACGTGGGGTGACCGGGGCAGTCTTCGTAGTTAAAGCGTGCTATTTTTCGACTGAATATTTCAATCAAACCCGATGGTGTACCCAGTGGATTTATTTCGGGATCATCTCTAAAATCGGCATGACGTGTCCAAGGTTGGCCTTCACCAAAATGGACATAACCTTGTTTCCAGAAGGTGTCGAAATTTGGCATATCAAACTTACCGGCATTATCGGCTTTACAGTCGTTATAAAGTTTTTTAATCCAGTCAAACTCCGACATCCCACGAGTATATTCTGTCTCTTTACCCATGATTTTGGCAAAGCGGGTAAAGATATCAAAATCAGACAAGCTATCAAATAATGGTTCAACCATTTTTTGCATCGCTAAAACACCACGGTTAGCGTAGCTGCCATAAACGTCAATGTCATTTCGTTCAAATGTGGTGCAAGCAGGTAAAACAATGTCAGAGAAACGGCAGGTTGCTGTCCAGTTAATGTCGACCGTGACCACACATTCAAGCTTTTGAAATGCTTGCTTCATCTTATTTCTATCTTGATGATGACTCCATGGATTATTACCTGAAAACACCATCATCTTGATATTAGGGTAAGTGACTTTTGAACCGTTGGCATCTATGGTTTTACCCGGTTCTAAAATAGCATCAATCCAACGAGCAACCGGAATGGTGCTACTCGCGCCTTTAAAATCATTACTGTCGAATAATGGCTTTTGGCCGTCATCAAGATTGCGAGGAAATGCGCCCGGGGCTGCAGCTCCAGAAGCTGGAACACCAATGCTGGAGTAGTGATGGCCGTAGCTGATACCGCCTCCAGGTAACCCTATTTGGCCAATCATAGTGGCAAGCACCGCCGCCATCCAATAAGGTTGTTCACCGTGTTGTTGACGTTGAATACACCAACCCATCATGATTTGAGTACGACCTTGGGTCATTACTTTGGCTAAGTCACGTATAATTTCAGGGCTAACACCAGTAATTTTGCTGGCCCACTCGGGGGTTTTAGCAACGCTATCTGACTCGCCTAAAATATAAGGTACGAATCTGTCAAAACCAAGGCTGTAACCTTCAATAAACTTTTCATCGTGTAACTTACTGGTGATCATTTCATGGGCAATACCCAGCATTAATGCAACGTCAGTTTGTGGGTTAACATAAAGTTGTTCACATCCTAAGTATTTTTGGGTTTTAGTGACCACCGGGTCGATACTGATCACCCGGATCTTACCTTGCTTCACTTTTTCTTTAAGCTCAGCAAGATAGGCAAATGATTCATGGGTTTCGGCGTTCCAACCCACTTGCAGGTTTTTATAGGGATCATTTGACCACAAAATGATGGTGTTAGATTGCTCAAGGATCAACGGCCATGAAGTACCTTGGGCATAAACTTCTGTTGAGCCTAAAATATAAGGCAAAATAGTTTGGCCAGCACCCGTTGAGTAGTCACCTATTTTTTTGACAAAGTTACCGTGCATACCAACAGCGCGTTGCATATGACTGGTACAGGAATGCAGCTGCCCAGTTGCGCGCCAGCCAGTTTGACCTGCGTGCAGTCCTGATGGACCGTATTGAGTTTGCACCTCATCGAGTGAATCTTTAAACAAGGTTAGGGCTTTATCCCATGTAACACGGACAAAGCGAAAGTCACCGCGCTGGGTCGTATCACTTTTATGACCTTTCAATAAAAAATCTAAGCGCACCATAGGGTAGCGAACCCGCGATGGATTGTAGACTAAGCCTTTAACGCCATTGATCATGTCGGTAGGATATTTGTCTAATTCAAATGGAATGACTTGGTCAATGACCCCATTTTTACGCTTCATTTTGAATGCACCAAAGTGCGAACCCGTAGTAAGCCAGTCGTCACTTGCTTTAGTGCCAGCTGCTGCAAGGGCATTGAATGGCGCCAACACTGATGTACTACTTAGTCCCACATAGGAAGTCGCCACTAAGCCTTTAAGAAAATCTCTTCTGTTCATGATGATATCCTATTAATGCGCTGACTTATCGAAAGTAGATGAATGCTCTTGTAAGTACTTTTGTACAAGCGCTTGAGTGTCTTGATCCATATTGACGAACGCAATCATGCCTTGAAACATGCCTGGCCAACTATTGGCATCAAAGTGTGCTTCTGCCGGCTGGGTATGGCAAACACTACAACTGCTGGTATAGGTATCCCGTGCATAGTCCCAAAGTGGCTGTAAATCGTTGACAAGATAGTCTGAGTCGGTCCAAATTTTGGCTTCAACACGTTGCCAGGTTAACCCCGTCATCGGATCTTGTTTTTCTTCGAAGACCTCCATTACGCCGTCTTCCAACGCCGCAGCTTTTGTGAGTTGAGCAGACAGAATATTAAGACCGAAATCGAAATAAATTACTCGACCAACACCAATGTTTTTACGCCAACCATTAATACCAACTTGTACACGACTGCCATTGGTTTCAAGTACCGTCACTTTAGTGGCAATGTTTAATGTGCCTGCTTCAACATCTGTTTTTTGATTAAAATAAAGCGGTTTGGTCAAGGCGGTAAAGTACTGAGCACCAACCACAAGTCCTGTTTCGCCAGATCCGACTTGTGCAATGAGTTCAGGTGCGCGTGCAGTCCCCATATCAGGAAGCTTGTGCGCAATGCCTTTATGACAATCAACACAACTTTGATTGGTCTCAGCGGCTCGTTTCATTTGCTTTTGAGCCAGCTTTGACATGTCACCCCACTTCATAGAGTCGTAGTTATGACAATTTTTGCAAGCTAATGAATCATCCCGATCGAAGCGTTTCCACTCTCGGCTAGCCATTTCTAGGCGTTTTGCTTCAAACTTTTCTTCGGTATTAACCGTTTGCATTAACCAGCCCCACATATCATGAGAAGCTTCAATTTTTCGACCAATTTTACGGCTCCAGTTATGGGGCACGTGACAGTCTGGACAAGTGGCTCGAACACCAGAGTGATTTGACCAATGCACGGTTTGCTGCAGTTCTTGGTATGGCTTGCTTTCCATACTGTGGCAGCTGATACAGAATTCTTCTGTGTTGGTCAGTTCTAGTGCAGTATTAAAACCACCCCAGAAAATAATCCCCATCAAAAAAGCCGATAGGCTAATTGTGCCTAAGGTAAGATATTTGGCTGGTTGGTTAAGTGTTCGCCAAATGTTGATAAACCATTTCATAACAGCATCCCTAATAAGATTGACTCATGATTTTCGAGGATTAGTGTGCGACAACGCCACCAAATGCTTGGATCATCCAAATGACAAAACCGTAAGCGCTAATGCTGGTGATTGTGATGATTGGAAAGAGTAAAAAAATGATAAATCCAAGTGCCTTTAACTCCTTAGATTTCACTTTTCTAGGGGGTTCTGCTAAATCTTTTGTTGTCATAATGTGCTCACTTAAATAATTACCTTTGCTGATGCCAGCTATATTAGATAACAATTGTTAATGGCACTCAGACTGTAGATGAATGAACGCAGACAATATGTGAAAGATTATGAACAGACGAAGTGAAGCCAACGAGGAAATAACGACAGTGGATAATTGGAGGGTAGGTGAGCGACAAAAGTGATGCCTAACAGGATAAAATAGCTGTTTTGGTCATATGACCGTGGTTGCCTTTAATGTTATCTGAGCCACAATAGCCATGACATATAAATCGTGTCCTTACAAATTCAGACGCTTAAGTGCGATAACTAACACAGAGAATTGAATATATTCTGGTAACAGAGAGAGTGAACCATATTGTGCACTTACCCTAAGATTGATCTGGCTTATGTTCTTGCAAGAATTGTTTAACTATTAATACCGTTGATTGCGGATCTTCCTCATGAGGTACATGGCCTAACTCATCAAACACCACCAGCTCGCTGTTGGCTATATCGTGATTAAACTGGGTGCCATTCTTAGGCGGAATTAACTTGTCTTTGGCTCCCCATATTATCAATGTTGGTACATCAATCGTGTTAATCTTATCCACCAAAAGTCCTGGTAATGTTTGTTTAAAGCGCGCTTTCAAGGCGTCACGATTACCTTGTCGAAGCGATAGTTCGTAGTATCGGTCAACTAATTCATCGCTGACCAAATCAGGATTACCGTAGACATTCTTAACACTGCGAGCGACCAGTGATTTAGGTAATACATTTTTTAACAACACACTGGTTAGCGGATTTTGTGATAATTTAAATGCCAGTGGTACCGATTCTGGTTCAAAAGGGTATCCACTGGAATCAACCAACACTAATTTCGACACTCTTTGTGGATACCGAACCGCAGTCGCCCAAGATACATAACCCCCTAAAGAGTTACCCGCTAAGACGCATTTTTGTATCTTTAATTCATCGAGCACTGCAGCAACAACATCAGCGTAATGTTCAATGCTGTAATTATTGTCAGGATCGGGCCCGGTCAATCCAAATCCCGGTAAGTCGAAACGAATGACTCTGCGTTGTCCTTTTAATGCGTCTACCCAACCATCCCAAGTATGTAAAGACGCACTCGTGCCATGGATTAACACTATGGGTTCTAGATCAGACTTTGACCCTTCATCTCTTAAGTGAATATTCATCCCTGCAATATTAACAAACTGCGAGGGGGGTTGAGCCCAGCGTTGACTCAGCTCTACCACTGACTTGTCAGGCGCTTGATTAAGATAAATAAAAATTGCCAGGCAGGCTAAAAGTACCAACAACAGATATAAAAAATATTTCAACAATCCGAACATTTTTGTACCTTATTTTTGTTATGGGTGTAATGCTGATCAAAAGAAATAATGTAAGTTATTGCGTAATTGCATGACGATGAGCTAAACCCAATATCACTTCAGCTCAATCGAAGTCTAAATGACTTAGGCTTTAATACTCGATCAGATCCAGTCCATTAACGAGTCAGTGGATTTTTGCTGATTCGAAGCTACTTTATAGTGTGTTATAGAGAAAATCGATTGTCACTTTTGTGAAGGCTAAGGCTCAATCCCAAGACAACGAAAACAATGATTAACGAGGTGTCTACTCAGACATCAACTCAATCATCATTATCGTTATCTTGGTTCACTACTTATTTTGGCGCTAAGTTCCAAAGAGAGAATAGAAGCCTAATTCATCATCTTAGCCTCCATGGCCTCCATGATTGTCGCCGTGATGACCACCATTACCGTTACCGCACTCATGTACCGTCTCTTGGCCACCCAGTGTTCCAGTCTCTATGGTAATTGAACCAGAATCTTTAAACATAACAACTGCGCCACTGGTCATATCATCGCTGATTGGGTCATCTAAATGGCCTAAACAGCTGTAGCCGACCCGATAGTTTCCAGCTGGCAAGTAACCCATGGCAAAGTACCAGTTACCGTCGATATCCTCCATCATAGGACTTACCGCCGTAGGGGGAGTTAAACCCGCTGGTGGATTGGTTCCCATATCTGCCATTTGATTAATATTGGTGACCTCTTCGGGGTATAAGTAGGCCAAATGGTTAAATTGCCCCCCTGTCGGAGTCAGATTAGGGTAAGCCGTCTCGCAATCTGCAATCCACTGTGGGTCAACCTCGCCCAGCAAGTGGCCCATTTGGCGATTATTGATAGACCACATGGCTTGGGTGCTTAAATTGTATCGTCCTTGCTCCTGAGACAGGCCGCGATACAAATCAATTTCCATGGTGATAGCAAGATGCTGGTTAGCGACTATCTCAAAATTTGAAACGGGCAGCTGTCCATTGGTAACATGAAAACCGTGGCGACCCTGGCCATCGTCAACATAGCTGCCGTCATTGCCATCGCCCTGCTGGGTAGTGACATAGGCATCATGATACTGCCCTTGGGGCAAGTCGATGCTCTCTACCATAAGATGACTATTAATCCCCTGGAAATCGAGTAGATTAAATGCCATATTCTGTAAGTCATGTCTATGGATGACACCCGCAGCATCGGTCATGACCAGTTCCCCCATGACCATCCCAACATGGGTAACGCCAGCCATAGGTGAGTCGGAAATAGCGAGAGAGAACTGTCCCTGAGGCAATACCTGCACAGGCGGCGTCTCGGCACTATCACCTCCACCGCCGCAAGCACCAAGCAACACAACCGAAGATACCATCATCATTGTCTGATAAATTTTCATAACGACTCCGTGAACATATGAACGTCATTTAACTATAGCTCTGCTGAGGTGTGTTGACTAATTTTCGACCTAAAATGTAACGCTAAACCCTATGCCATATATGAAAGTCTGGCCGAAGTCATAATCCCCAGAACGTAAATAAAATCCTTGTCTATCTATGAGGTTTTAAACTGTTGTAAAAGATTAAACGTCGCTTTATTAGCTAGAGTATTGACTATAAGTCTGCAAACCGAACACAAAAACCTCTTTTGGATGATGAATTAACTGCGACACGACTAAAGTTTGAGTGACGTAAAAAAAGCCATCCAACCTTGGGATGGCTTTACATTAAAAAATCTAGGGTAACTTATAGCGAAACTTGAGTGTTGTTAACAAGATGATAGCTAGCACAACGGTATCATCTTGAACTCAAAGGCGAAGTCGTTTTGTGTCCCACAGTGTCCTCTACAGTAAAATTGAGAGTCTCCATTGTGCCGCTGACGGTTGCTGACAGTAGGTTAACGTGTCTACAAGATCTTACGATTGCGAGCGAAGCGGAATGCTTAATTTGGGTTGTAGATACCACATATTTTCCTAAGTAACTGGATATTAGCAGAAGTTCAGCAAGCTTAGATCCAGTAACTTACTCGTAACGTTATCAATAACTAGGCATCATATTATTGATAAGTGTTGCATCAGTCGTATAAATTTAACTACAACATTGTTATACTAAGTGCCTCTTAGTTTAGTGGACATCATGTATGCTAAAAATTTTGTTAAATATAGCGATTATATTATCACTAGTAGGGCAACTGTTTATGCCTAGCTATGCTATGTCTAACGGAATGACTAACGAAATGACTAACGAAATGACTAACGAAATGACTATGTCTACTGAAATGACTATGTCAGGCTCGCAATCGAGCAATCTGCACCCATCAACCATGATAGACATCGACTGTGACAATTACGATCACAACGATAACTGTTGTTCAGACAATATAAGTCAATGCATTAGTCATTGTCATGCCATAGCTCATGCTTTTATGTTGTTTTCGGGCGAAGAGTTTACCGCTATACGGTTAACTGGCGCCAAAGTTAGCCTAGCTTTATGGGTATCAACACCTACCACTCTAACAAGCCAAAATCCACCTCCGATAGCGTAATTCTTTATTCAAATTAGTCACCCACATTAATTTATAAAGATTTTTGTTGCTGTAATTAACAGCATCAACACTTAACGGAGTTCATCATGAAAAAATTTATTGCTATTTCACTTCTCTCTATCGTCAGCTCAGTATCAATGGCTGCAACTATCTCATTACCTGACAATTTAATTTTTACTGCGGTCGATGGTAAAACCGTACAAAACAAAAGCCAAATTGACATTTCACCTGGTCAACATTTAATTCAAATACAGTATTATGACGTGTTCAGACCTGGGGTAGATGATACTGATATCATTAAATCAGATGCACTATATTGGATCTATAATCTGGCTAAAGATGAAGATATTCAAGTGAAAACAAAAGAGGTTCTGTCCTCCACCAGTGCAAAGAACTTTATCAAATCACCCCTGATAACATTAGATCGCGCCAATATAAAAGGTGAAACCGTCAAGTTAGTTAATCACGAAGAGTTAATGGCTATCATCATGAAACAACATAGTAAAATGATGCAGCAGTAACCGTTAAATAATAGGGCACTCAAAATGTGCCCTATTATTTTAATATTCAAAACCTGCTTGACCTGTGTGTAAGACATAGGTTTATAGTCAAACTATCGTAACGATTAACGTTTACTTTAGGAGGCAGTATGAAAGTGAATCAACTTGCTAATGAATTAGGTATCACCGCCGACACAGTGCGCTTTTACACTCGTGTCGGATTACTTAATCCAAATAAATCTCCTGTTAATGGTTATAAAATATATGACCATAAAAATAAGTCTCGAATGCAATTTATCTTAAGTGCTCGCACGCTTGGCTTTTCCGTTGAAGAAATCAAAGTGATTTTTTCCAAGACCGATCATGGCGAAAGTGCATGTCAACTTGTACGAGCGCTAGTAAAACAAAAATTGGCTGAAACAGAAAAACAATTTAATGAAATGGTCAAATTAAGAACTAGGCTTTCAGAGGCCGTTGAAGAATGGTCAACCATGCCAGACAACTTGCCCACAGGAAATATGGTTTGTAATTTAATTGAGGCGACAAATCAAGCGGAAAGCACCACAGTAACCGCTACTCAGCAGGACAAGATGAAATTAACGTCAAAGGAGGTTAAGTAATGAATCAAAAAACAAACTCGCCTATGCAACTCAATATCCTCGGCGCCGGTTGCGCCAGTTGTGTTGGCAAAATTGAAAAAGCGATTAAAGCCGTGGACGGTGTTGATTCGGCAGACATGAATTTTGCCGACAGAACGGTACTTGTTACTGGTCAAGCTTCTGCTGAGTTGATTATAAAAGCGGTAGAAAGTGCCGGTTACAACGCGACACAAATACAGGCTGATTCAGCAGAAGATGCCATGGATGAAAAAGAACAGGCCGATTTACACTATTATAAAAGTTTATTGCGCCATACCATTATTGCGTTGTCTGTTGGTATTCCACTGATGATTTACGGACTTTTCATCGGTGAAATGACGGTATCAACCCTATCTGAGCAAGTGGTGTGGGGACTGGTCGGTGTGGTTACTCTGGCCATTATGCTGATATCTGGTAGGCATTTTTATATCGGCGCATGGAAATCATTTTTAAACCATAACGCTAATATGGATACCCTTATTGCATTAGGTACGGGTACGGCTTGGATATATTCAATGCTTATTGTTGGATTTCCTGAATGGTTCCCCGAGATGGCAAGGCATGTTTACTTTGAAGCTACCGCAATGATTATTGGTTTAATTAATTTAGGCTTGGCGCTAGAAGTTAAAGCGCGCGGTAAAACCTCTGAAGCCATTAAGCGTCTTATTGGCCTGCAAGCCAAAACAGCTAGAGTTATCCGAGATGGAAAAGATGTCGATATCGATATTGCCAATGTATTACTCAACGATCACGTTAGAGTACGTCCAGGCGAAAAAATTCCAGTAGATGGGGTGGTTATTGACGGTAAAAGTACCATTGATGAGTCAATGTTAACCGGTGAACCAATGCCCGTTGAAAAAAGAGTTGATGACAATGTCGTCACTGGTACCTTAAATAAGTCAGGCTCAATCATATTTAAAGCCACTCGAGTCGGTAAAGATACGGCATTGGCGCAAATCATCAATATGGTCAAGCGCGCACAAAACTCTAAACCACCTATTGGCCGTTTGGCTGATGTGATATCGGCTTACTTTGTGCCAGCCATTATGATCATCGCCATTGTTAGTGCCATGGTGTGGTTTAACTTTGGACCAGAGCCATCGACCGTATTTGCAATTGTTTCCGCAACAACGGTATTAATTATTGCTTGTCCTTGCGCGTTAGGGCTAGCCACGCCAATGTCTGTCATGGTAGGCGTGGGTAAGGCCGCTGAATCGGGCGTGCTTATTCGTAACGGTGAAGCATTGCAAACAGCGTCAAAAATCACTGCAATGATTTTAGATAAAACGGGCACCATTACCGAAGGTAAACCCCAAGTCACCGATATTATTCTCGTCAATACCGACAGCGAAGAGCAGGTATTATCATTGGCTGCTGGGATTGAAAGTCACTCAGAACACCCACTAGCGCAAGCCATTGTTGAAAGTGCCAATGCCAGAGCAATTGAAATGACTAAAACAGAGCACTTTAATGCCATTTCGGGTAAAGGTGTTGAAGCCACGGTGGATGGGGAAATATTACTGTTTGGTAATCAAAAACTGATGCAAGACAAAAATATTGATATTGGTTTTAATGAAGCTAAGGCCCAAGTATTAGCCGAAGAGGCTAAAACACCTATGTATTTGGCGCTTGCAGGGCAGCTGCTTGCCATTATAGCCGTATCAGATCCCATAAAACCCGATTCGGTGGCTGCTATCGCGAGACTTAAACGTAATGGCATTAAAGTGATTATGTTAACTGGTGATAATAAAGCGACCGCAGCTGCAGTGGCTAAAAAAGTGGGTATTGATGACTTTTTCGCCGAAGTGATGCCTGAAGATAAAGCCAATAAAGTGGCCGAACTTCAACGTCACAATGAAGTGGTTGGTATGACAGGTGATGGGATTAACGACGCGCCAGCGTTGGCGTTAGCCGATGTTGGGTTCGCGATTGGTACGGGCACCGATGTCGCGATAGAAAGTGCCGATATCACCTTAATGCGCGGTTCACTTCATGGATTAGCCGATGCCATTGCTATTAGTAAAGCAACGCTGCGCAACATTAAACAAAACTTGTTTGGGGCATTTATTTATAACGCTGCGGGTATTCCCTTAGCGGCAGGAGTGCTTTATCCGGTATTTGGTATTTTGTTAAATCCAGTGATTGCAGGTGCTGCCATGGCTTTCTCATCGCTTACCGTAGTGAGTAACGCGAATCGATTACGTTTATTTAAAGCTAAAGAACACTAAGAGGCCCAATATGATTATTAATTTACTTTGTCTCGCGCTAATCGGTTTCATTGTTTGGTGGTTTTGGTTATACAAACCGTCAAATGAAGCCAGCGTTGATGCCACCACATCGATTCTGGTTAAAGATGGTGTGTATTCGCCAGCAAGAATTAATATTGCCGCCAATACACCGACTGAAATAACCTTTTTACGCCAAGATAAATCGGGGTGTTCAGCCACGGTATTGTTACCCGACTTAGAGATTAGTCAGGATTTGGCGTTGGATAAACCGACGACGATAGCATTACCTGCACTGGAAAAGGGCGAGTATCCGTTTCATTGTCAGATGCAAATGTATAAAGGGGTGTTGGTCGTTGAATAATCATATGGAGTCGACATTAATCCCTTAGGAGAAGGTGTTGTAATGATGAAAACAACAAAACCAGTCACTTATATCTAGTTGATTTTAGCCGTATGCCCATCACTGAGGCGGTTGGTAGTCAAGGGGTCTCGTCGACCTTATAAATTGGCTGTCGAGCTGGCATAAACCACCGCCAAGGTCTACAGTCAAACTGAGGTGAGATCTTTATATATGCGTTTTATGCTGTAAATTACCGGTTGGCACCCCAGTCGATGAATAAACATGCATTCGGCTATGGAAAGAAACTATAGATGTATTTAATATCAAACGTTTACATTGCATATATAAGTCATTTCTACTTGATTTGTTACTTATAAATGTGACCTAGGTCAGGTTGTTTAACGTTAAAATTCATTACAATTAACTAAGATGATTTACGCTAGTTGAGTTTAAATTATTATCAGTAATATTGGAGTTATATTTTGGTTGGTAAGCGATTTATCACAGTAATCTTTATCTTGATGACATTTGTCAGTCAAGCTTTTGCGTCTGTGATTTTGCCATGCCCCTCTGATATGAACTCAATGCTAAGTCAATCTAATGTCATTACGACCGATACCAGTACTACTGCGACTAACACTTGTCATCATCAATTAATGTCTGACACTGATTTAGTTAACAAAACAACCAGTGATACTTTTGATTGTTGCGATAATCAATGTGACTGTCCTATGGGTAGTTGCTTTTCAATTGCGCTAGAAATAATGACAATTCAATCAGTAACGCTCTCAAATGTGAGTCGTTTTATACCTAGTTTGACTCAACATACCATCCCGCAATTCAACGTTTCTTTATATCGCCCTCCTATAATTATTAGTTAGCTAGGAATGGTTTGATCAATTTTCGATCATCTTTCCAATTCCGTTATTTTTTTAAAATAAATTAACGAGATATTACCTTTTTTCGAATTAAATTCGAGTATAGGTAACTAATTTGGAGGCTTTATGTCTTTAATTTCCAAAAGGCTGGGTGGCATTTACGCCCCAAATTTTTTCATAGCAATTCTGTTACCGCTATTAAAAATAAAAAAGGGATTGAACTTCGTTATCGCTCTTGTTGTAACGCTATTTCAAAATATAACTCTGTTTTTTATGCATATGTCCCGGCAAAGTTTATCCAGCAAATTTTGCAACAAGCACATGCTGACCCTGTGTTTGGCTTGTCAGTTCCCGCAATGCCAATGGCAACGTCAGCAATGGACATTGGCGATAAATGTAGGCCATATCAAGTTTTATTACTTAAAAATGATGGTGCTAGCGAAGTTTATGTTGCTGACAATTAAAGTAAGAACCTGTGTCAGTGAGTATAAATTTACGGTCAATTCAAGTAAGGAGCAATACCAGTGATTAAAAGTAAAAACCATAGCAAAGAGTGGGTAATGGTTGGCTTAGGGCTATTAACCATGAGTAGCTTGACTGTTTTTGCAGAGCCGTCATCTCAAAAAACTGAAATACTTTCTTTTGAGCAAGCGATTAGCGTTGCGCAAAAGAACGACCCTTGGTTAAAAGGAAATCGTCACCAACAAAGTGCTATTGAATCTTTAAGTATTGCTGCTGATACATTGCCTGATCCAAAAGTTTCTGTTGGTTTGGTTAATATGCCTACCGATAGTTTTAATTTTAATCAAGAAGGTATGACGCAATTTAAAGTCGGTATTAGCCAAGTGATCCCTCGAGGTGACACACTGGAACTCACCAGTCGTCAATTAAAGATCAAAAGCCAAGGGTATCCCTTTCAACGAGAAAACAGAGAAGCGCAAGTTGCGTTAACCGTGGGGCAATTATGGCTTGATGCTTATCGTGTACAACAAAGTGTTGCCTTAATTGAAAAAGATCGTTCGTTATTTTTACAATTAGTTGACATTACAGAGGCGAGTTATTCAGCTGCTTTAGGGCGAACCCGACAAACCGACATTGTTCGTGCACAGTTAGAATTGACTAATCTAGATGCACGTTTAGATGTGTTAGCACAAGAGAAAAATAAATTTGAAGGACAATTGTCTCAATGGTTATCCGATTATTTATCAGGGCTTGATGATCCGCTATCGACTAATTTAGCACTGCATGACATTAATTTAGGCAAACAGATCCCACAAATGGATTTGCAACAGAGTGAACTAGTTTATGCTGATAAATGGCACAAACCTGAACAACTAATAAGCTATTTCACTCAACACCCTGCGGTTGTCGCTTTAGATAAAAGAATTGAAGCGACTAAAACTGGCATAGCGTTAGCGAAACAGAAATACAAACCTGAATGGGGTGTTAACGCAGGCTTTGGTTCTCGCGGTGACGATCCGACGGGTAATAGTCGTGCTGATTTAATGTCTGTAGGGGTAACGTTTGACTTACCATTTTTCACACAAAACAAGCAAGATCAAGATGTTAAATCAGCAATATCACAAACTGAATCGATAAAAACTGAAAAGTTATTATTACTTCGTCAGTTGCTTAGTAACTATTCAACGGCCAAAGGGCGTTTGTTACGACTTAATGATCAACAACGGCTTTATCGAGAAAAATTATTACCACAAATGTATGAACAAGCAGAAGCTTCTTTAACCGCTTATACCAATGATGACGGTGATTTTGCTGAGGTTGTTCGAGCTCATATCGAAGTACTCAATGCTGAAATTAGAATTTTAACCTTAGATGTAGCACAACAAAAAATTCTATTGGAATTAAATTATTTATTTATTGGTGCAAATAAAGCGACCCGATAAATTGCCAAATACGGAGAAAGACATGAGTTCAAGCAATAAATCCCAAATGAAGGGTGTAGTGATCGGTGCCGTAATTGGTGCTGTTGTAACATTAGGTGCCTATACTGCATTTTCGCCATCGGATCAGGCTAGTTCTGCGGGTGGCGAAAGTAGTGAACCTGCGAAGAAAAAACCTTTGTATTGGGTCGCGCCAATGGATGCTGATTATAAAAGTGATAAACCGGGTAAGTCGCCAATGGGTATGGAGTTGATCCCTTATTATGGCAATACTGGTACTGGCCCTGATGAAGGAAAAGGCACCATTCGTATTTCCCCTGATGTTATTAATAACTTAGGGGTACGTACTGTCAATGCAGCATACCAACCATTGCATATGCAAATCGATACTGTGGGTTATGTTGCCTGGGATCAAGATGCTTTAGTCCATATTCACCCGCGAGTAGAGGGCTGGGTTGAAAAACTTTACGTTAAAGCAATTGGTGACCCGGTTAAAAAAGGTCAACCTCTATATGATATTTATTCGCCTGAATTAGTAAATGCCCAAGAAGAATTATTATTGGCATTAGATCGCAGCAACCAACGTTTGATCACCGCCGCGGAAAATCGTTTAGTTTCGTTACAGATCCCGAAATCAGCCATTATTCAATTAAAGAAAACCAAAAAGGTCCAACAGAATATTACTTTTTATGCGCCACAACAGGGTGTCGTGAAAAACTTAAAAATTCGTGAAGGTTTCTTTATCCAACCAGGCTCAACTATGATGTCGATTGGCGATTTAGCTGAGGTATGGGTTGAAGCGGAAGTATTTGAGCGCCAAGCCGGACAAATAAAAATCGGTACTCCTGTAACCATGACGTTAGATTATTTGCCGAGTAAAGAATATAACCTTAATGTCGATTATATTTACCCAACCTTAGACCCTAAAACACGCACAATGAAAGTAAGGATCCGTGTAGACAATAAAAATGGCGACTTTAAACCCGATATGTTTGCACAAATTAGTCTGCACACCTCGGGTGATGAAAGTGCGCTATTAATTCCCAAAGAAGCCTTAGTGCGAACTGGCCACCAAGATCGGGTGGTATTAGCACTAGGTCAAGGTAGCTTTAAAGCCATTGAAGTTAACGTTGGCCGTTTTGATAGAGATAATGTGGAAATATTATCAGGCTTAGCCGCAGGTGAAAAAGTGGTTACCTCAGCACAATTCTTACTCGATTCAGAATCAAGCAAAACCTCTGACTTTAAGCGTATGAACCATGAACAAGCTAGCAAGGCTAGTAAGGACATGGAAGGTATGGATCATAGCTCAATGGAAGGTATGGATAATGGCTCAATGGCAGGTATGGATCATAGCTCAATGGCAGGTATGGATCATAGCTCAATGGAAGGTATGGATCATGGCTCAATGGAAGCTATGGATCATGGCTCAATGGCAGGTATGGATCATAGCTCAATGGCCGGTAAGGATATGAAAAAACAGATACCTTCAGCCATGGTTAACGGTACCGTTAAATCAGTCATGGTTGCACACCGAATGGTGAATGTTGACCGAGAAGCTATTGTCGATTGGGATCGTCCAGCCGCTAATGTTGATTATATTGTCAGCGAAGATGTCGATATGACGTTATTTACCGAAGGTGCTTACGTGATGTTTACCTTTGAAATTCGAGAGGGTGACTTTGTTATTGTTAGCGCCATGGCAATGGCGGCACCTGAAGGTTCAGTTAACGAACAAGGCGAGGGTCAATAATGATAGCTAATATTATTCGCTGGTCTATTGCAAATAGATTTTTTGTGATGCTAGGCACATTGGTCATTATGGGGTTTGGCATATATTCAGTCAAAAACACCCCGATAGATGCCTTACCGGATTTATCCGCTGTGCAAGTTATTGTCAAAACATCTTTTCCAGGCCAAGCGCCACAAGTGGTAGAAGATCAAGTCACTTATCCGTTAACAACGGCAATGTTGTCGGTGCCGGGTGCGGAAACGGTTCGGGGTTATTCATTCTTTGGTGACTCATATGTGTATGTTATTTTTGATGATGATACCGATATGTATTGGGCGCGTTCTCGGGTGCTTGAATATTTAAGCCAAGTAGCGCCAGATTTACCGGCAGCGGCTCGTCCACAACTAGGACCTGATGCCACCGGTGTAGGTTGGGTTTATTTATACTCGCTAGTGGATAGAACAGGTAAACATGATTTAAGCCAATTACGCTCTTTACAAGACTGGTTTTTAAAGTATGAACTACAAACGGTAGCGGGTGTTTCTGAAGTTAGTACTCTTGGCGGTATGGTTAAACAATACCAAGTACAAGTTAATCCGGATAAATTACGTGCCTTTGGTTTTTCGCTTTCTCATATTCAAAAAGCGATTAAACGTGGTAACCAAGAAATTGGTGCTTCGGTAATTGAAATGGCCGAAGCTGAATATATGCTGCGAGCTACCGGTTATATTGAAAGTGTTAAAGATTTAGAGAGTATTCCCTTAGGTGTTAACGATGATGGTACGCCAATATTGCTCAAAGATGTGGCAGACATTGGTACTGGTCCACAAATGCGCCGTGGTATTGCCGAACTTAATGGTGAAGGCGAAGTCGTTGGCGGCATTGTGGTCATGCGTTTTGGCGAAAATGCACAAGATGTTATCAACCGTGTTAAAGCAAAGCTTGAGAAATTAAAAAATGGTTTGCCTGAAGGGGTCGAAATTGTCCCCGTGTATGATCGTTCTTCATTGATCGAACGTGCAGTTAATAATTTAGGTTTTAAATTACTGGAAGAATTTGCAGTTGTTGCACTGGTTTGTATGGTGTTTTTATTTCATGTGCGCTCAGCATTAGTGGCAATTGTTAGTTTACCTATCGGTATTTTAATGGCCTTTATTGTAATGCATGCCCAAGGATTGAACGCCAATATTATGTCATTAGGGGGTATTGCCATTGCGATCGGTGCGATGGTTGATGGTGCTATTGTAATGATAGAAAATATGCATAAACATATGGAACGAACACCGCTCACTAAACAAAACCGATGGCAAATTGTGGCAGATTCGGCTGCGGAAGTTGGGCCCGCATTATTTTTCAGTTTGTTGATTATCACAGTCAGTTTTATGCCAATATTTACCTTAGAAGCACAAGAAGGTAAAATGTTTGCTCCATTAGCCTTTACTAAAACGTATGCGATGGCGGCTTCAGCGATTTTAGCTATTACTTTAGTGCCAGTATTAATGGGTTACTTTATTCGCGGTAAAGTGTTACCTGAGCATAAAAATCCGATAAATAGATTCTTGACTGCCATTTATATGCCGGCATTAAAAACCGTTTTGAATTTCCCTAAAACAGCCATATTTATTGCGCTGTTATTACTGGGTGTTGGTGCGTATCCGCTTGATAAAATTGGCAGTGAATTTATCCCTCCATTAGATGAAGGTGATATAATGTATATGCCAACCACCTATCCATCATTATCTATTGGTCAAGCACGGCAGTTACTACAGCAAACCGATAAGTTGATTAAAACAGTACCCGAAGTTAAAACCGTATTTGGTAAAATTGGTCGTGCCGAAACGGCAACAGACCCGGCACCGCTTACTATGATCGAAACCTTTATCCAATTAAAGCCGCATGAGGCGTGGCGAGAAGGCATGACGACAGCAAAATTGATCAAAGAGTTTGATGCTTTAGTTAAATTGCCAGGGTTAACCAATGCTTGGGTGATGCCGATTAAAACTCGTATCGATATGTTAGCAACGGGTATTAAAACCCCCGTGGGTATTAAAGTGGCTGGCGCTGATTTAAATGTTATTCAAGGCATAGGTAAACAGCTTGAAGAAATTTTAGCAAAGGTTCCTGGTACTGCCTCGGTTTATTCTGAGCGTGTTTCGGGTGGTCGTTATGTAAAAGTTGATATCCAACGAGAAAAAGCAGCGCGATACGGTTTAAATATTGCAGATATTCAGCAAGTTGTTGCAACCGCTATTGGCGGCATGAATATATCTCAGACCGTTGAAGGATTAGAGCGATATCCCATTAACCTACGTTATCCGCAAGATTACCGTAATTCACCTGAAAAATTAGCCGCTATGCCGATAGTCACACCCAGTGGGCAGCGAATTCCGCTAGGTGATGTTGCCAACGTGTATGTTGAAGATGGCCCTCCAGCCATTAAAACTGAAAATGCCCGTTTAAATGGTTGGTCGTATGTTGACATTGAAGGCATTGATATCGGGACTTATGTTGAAAATGCACAAAAAGTGGTTAATGAAAAATTAGTATTGCCAGCAGGTTACTCAATCAAATGGGCGGGTCAATATGAATATATGCAACGTGCAAAAGCGAAATTAATGTATGTAGTACCGTTAACCTTAGCGCTTATCGTTTTCTTGCTTTACTTAAATTTCCGAAATGTAATTGAAGTATTGATGATTATGGGTACTTTGCCAATGGCAATGATCGGCAGTGTTTGGTTAATGTACATTGAAGGTTATAATTTTTCGGTGGCAGTCAGTGTTGGTTTTATCGCCCTGGCGGGGGTCACGGTTGAGATCGGGGTAATTATGTTAGTTTACCTAAATCTTTCGTACCGAGAGATGTTAAAAGATCACCAGGAAAAAGGGTTATCTACTAATCGTGATGATGTCTTTAAAGCGGTATTAGAGGGTGCAGCTTTGCGTATTCGCCCTATTATGATGACCGCGGCGGCCATTATTGCCGGCTTACTACCGATTTTATATGGTACAGGCACTGGTTCTAAGGTAATGAGTCGTATCGCTGCTCCTATGGTGGGCGGCATGGTAAGTTCGGTAATTTTAACCTTGTTAATACTGCCCGCGTTATTTTTCTTGTGGCGTGCTTCAGGATTAAAAAAAGCAGACTAGTGTAGGTGGGGGGTTAACCCCCATTTGGTTAGATACTAATAAATAACAGTCAATACCCGTCTACAATATTTTATAGGCGGGTCATTTATTTACGTTATACCCAAGTGAATTTTAAAATACGTTGAGTTTATTTGGCTATAAAAATAATAAAGGTAAGGGAAATAGATGAATGTCGGTCTCTTGAGCAGATCATATAAGGACTGGCCAGACGCCAATATAGCTTTGGCTATCGGCTATCCAGCCACTCTTTCATGCTATTTATCTGAGCCTTGCAAAATGTTACTCAAGCTCACGATGCCGGTCCTTGTTAGGTGATGAGCAGAATTGCCGCAGCAATGGTGGGCTGAATGGTCAGTGCAATAATACTGACTCTATTAATTGTTACTGTTGTGTTTTTTTATGGCGTCGTCATCAATTAAGCCATAAGCAAGGATATTTTTTTGTTATACTCATCGTAATATAAATTATTGATTAAATTGATATTAAACTAATGTCGGTATATTGTGTTTGTAACGATTTTAATGATTATATTGAATAAGTTTACATTGCTTAAGCTAGCACTTTTCACTATGATCAATACAAAGTAATTGGAGAATCTATTTTGCATAAAGCCCGCTTAATCATGATGTTTGTCTTACTGACGTTTGTCGGTCAGACTTTTGCGTCTGTGATTGTGCCAGGTAATATGCCAATGAGCTCAATGACTTCTTCGAATATGCCTGTAGATAATGGCAATGCATGCCACGATGTGAGTATGCAAGTGGCTATGACAGGTGATAATGCTGATGATGATTGCTGCGCCCAAGCTTGTCATTGCACTGTCGGTTCATGCTTATCTGTTGGTTTAACGATGGCAATGCCAACCCTTAAATCATACGTCAACTTATTCAATTCTACTGCTATGTTTACCTCAGCACTTATGCCTCAGTATCGATCTTCTTTATATCGTCCTCCTATATTTGCCTAACATAGGCACAGTTATATCTTTTTATTGCTAACTGTCCTAATCAATCATGTGTTTTCTATTTGTTTAACTATTATCGGTTAACAAACTGACATTGAACCGTGTTGTTAAATGTTACGAAATTTGATTTGGAGGCAATATTATGTCTGCTACACATCACAACTTAGTCGTGTTTTATCGTGTTATTGGCTCTATTCTTATGATGCAAATAATGGGATTAACGTTATCTGTCCAAGCTGCAGATCTCAACACCACCGCCCCATTACTCACTGTCTATAAAGATGCCAATTGTGGATGCTGTGAGAAATGGCTGACTCATATTAGTGATCGCGGATTTAGTGTTAACGCCCACAATATTGACAACCTTTATGAGTTTAAACAATCAAAGGGTATTCCTACATCTATGCAATCTTGTCATACCGCAATGTCATCTCAAGGTTATGTGTTTGAAGGCCATATTCCAGCAAAATTTATTAGTCGTTTTTTGGCAACACCACCTAAAGATGCTATCGGCCTAACCGTGCCGGCTATGCCTGTGGGTAGTCCTGGTATGGAGTACCAAGATAAATTTATGCCATACCAAGTTTTACTGATGAAAATCGATGGCAGTAGCCAAGTTTACGCCCAAGTGAATACTCTTGAGGAGTCTGTAAAATGAAATCTCAATATATGATAAAGCCAATTATTCAAACCATAGATAATGAACTTAACAATAGCCGACGTCGGTTTGTGTTTGGGGCTTCCTCCATGCTGGCCTTGATGTCGATCCCTTTTCCTAAAAATGCCTTTGCCAATGCGTTGAGCCAATCTTTGACTCAACTCTCTGGCAAAGTGTTCGACTTATCAATTGACTATAAAATGGTTAATTTTACCGGAAAATCTGCTCGTGCCACGGTGGTAAATCAATTACTACCGGCTCCGTTATTGCGTTGGAAAGAAGGCGAGACGGTCACATTAAGAGTGAAGAATAATCTGGACCATGATAGCTCTATTCACTGGCACGGTATTATTTTACCTACCGAAATGGACGGTGTCCCAGGTTTTAGTTTTGATGGTATTAAACCGGGTGAAACATTCGAATATCAGTTTACCGTTCACCAAAGCGGCACATATTGGTATCACAGTCATTCAGGCTACCAAGAACAAACGGGTTTATACGGTGCCATAGTGATCGATCCTGCCACACCCGATCCGGTCATATATGACCGTGACTATGTGGTGATGCTGTCTGATTGGTCAGATGAAGAACCTGAAAACATTTATGCCAAATTAAAAAAACAAGCTGATTATTATAATTATCGTGAACGTACGGTAATGGATTTTTTCTCTGACGTTAATAAAAATGGTTTAGCCAATACCTGGAACGCACGTTCAATGTGGAATACTGCGCGTATGAGTGACCGAGATATTTCTGATGTTACCGGTTCAACTTATACCTACCTAATGAACGGAAATCCTCCAGAACAAGGCTGGCAAGCGTTGTTTCAACAAGGCGAAAAGGTGCGCTTACGCTTTATTAATAGTGCTGCGATGACCATATTTGATGTGCGTATACCGGGTATTAAAATGACGGTTGTCGCCAGTGATGGTCAGAACATTCAGCCTGTTTCTGTGGATGAATTTCGAATTGGCGTCGCCGAAACCTATGATGTGGTCGTTGAACCAGAGGTCGATAATGCTTACTGTATTTTTGCTCAAAGTATTGACCGGACAGGCTTTACTATAGGTAATCTCACCTCAAACCCCAGTCTATATGCCTCTATCCCCAAAATGGACCCTGCACCAATACTTGGACATAGTGATATGGGCATGGATATGAGTGGTATGGGTCATAGCAAAATGGCCATGGATGCGGGTGATATGCAAGGCATGGATCACAGCGAGATGGCCATGGATGCAGGTGATATGCAAGCCATGGATCACAGCAAGATGGCCATGGAAGCAGGGGATATGCAAGCCATGGATCACAGCAAGATGGCAATGGATGCGGGTGATATGCAAGGCATGGATCACAGCAAGATGGCAAAGGATGCGGGTGATACGCAAGGCATGGATCACAGCAAGATGGCAAAGGATGCAGGTGATATGCAAGGCATGGATCATAGCAAAATGGCCATGGGCGCTGGCAAAACAGCCTTGTCAGACATAGGACTTGCTGGCTTTGGCAGTAACAATGAAATTAAACACATTGATACCGAATTTGGTCCACAAGTGGATATGCGAGCCGATGCGCCTCAAAGTGGCTTACAGGATCCCGGCATTGGATTACGTGACCATAAACAGCAGTTAAACCGCAAAGTATTAACCTACGCCGATATTAAAGGCTTACATCCTACTTACGACAAGCGCCAACCCAGTCGTGAAATTCAACTGCATTTAACTGGCAATATGAACCGTTATATGTGGTCCGTTAATGGGGTGAAGTTTATGGACGCCGCGCCATTAGAGTTTGAATACGGTGAAAGACTGCGGATCACTTTAGTTAACGACACTATGATGACTCATCCTATTCACCTACATGGTATGTGGAGTGAGTTAGAGACTGGCGATCCTGATTTCATCCCACGTAAACACACTATATTAGTTCAGCCAGGCTCTAAAATTAGTTACTTAGTTACAGCGGATGCGATAGGGCAATGGGCATACCACTGTCATTTGTTATTCCACATGCCAGGCATGTTCAGAAGAGTGGTCGTTAAATAGGGGGTATAAATATGAATAAAGTTAATTTAATTGTCTTTGGGCTATTGAGCCTTAGTAGCACATTCGCCAGTTCATTTGTATATGCAGGTGGTAATGATGATCCCTTATTAGCCAAAGTGATGCTTGACCAACTTGAGAGAGGGGTTGATCCACAAGAGGCAACACAATTTTCTGCACAAGCTTGGCTAGGTTACGACTTAAATAAACTGTGGCTAAAAACCGAAGGCGAATATTTAAATAGTGACGAACAAGACCTTGAAATTCAAGCCCTTTACAGTCGGCCTATTGCGCCATATTGGGATATACAGCTAGGTGTTAAAACCGATATTAAACCATCGCCTACCCGTAATTGGGCCGTCATTGGTGTTCAAGGTTTAGCGCCGTATTTTTTTGATATTGATGCTGCCTTGTTTGTTAGTGAAGAAGGCCGTACGGCCATGCGCTTGAGTGCAGAATATGAACTGTTAATTACTCAACAACTGATACTCAGTCCAGAAATTGAAGTGAACTTATTTGCTAAAAATGACGCAGAGCTTGGGATCGGTTCTGGCGTATCAGACGTGAGCGCAGGGCTACGGCTGAGATACGAAATAATTCGAGAATTTGCTCCATATATTGGTGTCGATTGGCGCAAAAAGTTTGGAAATACAGCAGATTACGCCCGAAATGAAGGGGAAGATACACAAGAAACACAGTTGGTTATTGGGTTTAAAGCTTGGTTTTAAGCCATTATTTAAGTACGTTTTTCGATAGTTAAAACACAAAAGGAAATATTATGAAGTTATTTAACAGCGCTTTAGTTGCAACCGGTCTATTTTTGAGCGGATCCGCATTGGCTCATGTCGGGTTGAGCGATTCTGTGCCCGCTAACGGAGCCATGGTGAGTCAGGCCCCAACAACACTTGAACTGACCTTTACTGCTCCCGTGCGTTTGGTCAAGTTGACAATGCAAGATGAAAAGCAGCAAAGCATACCACTAACATTACCATCAAGCGCGACCAGCCAAGAGACGTTTTCATTCGCCCTACCAGCATTGAGCGCAACTAACTATACGGTAAATTGGATGATCATGGGTGACGATGGCCATAAGATGAAAGGCAACATGAGCTTTATGCTGCACAATGCTGGCATGAACACTCACAGTGCAACACCTATGTCGATGGATCACGACACAAAAGAGCATACTGAACATCAATAATTGGATACGTAAATCATGATATTAACCGTATTTGAAATATCGGTATTGATGTCAAAATGGGTTATATATCTTAGTGTTGCCGCCGTTATTGGCGGCACATTGATGCAATATCTCATTAAGGCTCAACCCAATCTCAGATTTAGCGTTGCAAAATATATTGGCTTAGGTGCCGTTTTTGGATTGATTGCCGTTAGTGTAAATTATTTTGCTCAAGTAGGGTCTTTTGCTGAAACTGGATTGATGGGGATGTTTGATGCGCAGATGCATGCTTTCCTATGGCCAACTCAAGTAGGTAAAACAGTCTTTTGGCGTTTAATTGGTTTTGGTTTAATGCTATTAGCAAGCTACACGATGTTGAGTAAAAACAATAATACTAGGCATTTTTCGGTTGCAATATCTATCATCAGCAGCCTGTTAATTGCCGTTACGTTTACTTTTATTGGACACAGTACCGAACTGGGATTGGTTGCTCAAGGCTTAATACTGATACACGTATTGATCATTGGCAGTTGGATAGGCGCCTTCTATCCGTTATGGAAACTATGCAATATCGATGACAACATTGTCATACAAAATGTCATGGATACATTTGGTCGTATAGGCATAGGGATTGTCATTCTAGTGTTGCTTTCAGGCATGGGAATGGTGTGGATGTTGTTTGATAGTCCCACTGAATTACTCAGTTCAGATTATGGTATAGCGGTCACCATCAAGCTAAGTTTAGTCGCTATAATTTTGCTTATTGCGGCTTGGCATAAATTTATTTTAGTGCCGAATTTAACTATTTTTACAGCACCACTCGCCAAACGAAAGCTACAAAAATCGATTGGATTAGAAGCATTAGTTGCCCTGATTATATTAGCCACAACAGCAATACTTTCGAGCGTGCTAGGTCCTATTAGCCTTGGATAATCGCTATAAATTAACAGAGAGATAATAATGAAAAATAGACCTGTAACAATATTATTAACGGGCTTGATATTACTTATATCGACAGGGAACAGCAACTTAACGTTTGCCCATGGTGATGAAACTCACGCCATTGAGAAAAGTGAGTTTGTCGGTGTTGATTCAGCTGCGGGTAAGGTCGTTAAACAGTTTCATAATGCCTTACAAACAGGGAATGAAACCCTTATTAGGCAATCATTAGCTGAAAACGTCCAAATTTTTGAGGGCGGCAAAGTAGAACGATCACTTGCTGATTACGCCAGTCATCACATGCATGCCGATATGGCTTACTTAAAAAATTTATCGATTACGCCTAAAGAACATCAAGTTACCATAACGGGTGACATCGCCATTTCGACTGCAATCAGTCACGCACAAGGAGAATATAAAGGTAAAAGTATTGATTCAATAACCATGGAAACCCTGGTATTAGTCAAGCAAGTTGATGGTAGTTGGAAAATTACCCACGTGCACTGGTCGTAAAGGTACAGATTTCATTATGTAGATAAAGGATTATCTTGAGCTACTTTGTCGGTGCTCCCAAGCAAACCACAATGACTCATATCATGCTGAGGCATGATACTTTATGGAAAAGGACTTCCAATTTTTACTATTGATTTATAGTGACCTAATGTAAATGCGTTGGGATAATTATTCGCGTACGAATTTACTGATATACTTAAATTGAGTATACAAAATTAAGCGGATCACTATGATTAAACCAGAAGTTCCAAAGAATGAAGCAGAGCGATTACATGCGTTGAGAGCATTAAAAATTCTTGATTCTTCGCACGAAGAGCGTTTTGATCGTGTTACTCGTATGGCTAAACGTATGTTTAACGTATCCATTTCACTTGTTAGCTTTGTTGACGAAGATCGCCAATGGTTTAAATCCAAGCAGGGAATTGATGCTTCCGAAACGCCTCGCGATATATCCTTTTGTGGACATGCCATTAATCAAGATGGATTATTTATCATTCCAGACGCCTCAAAAGATGAACGTTTTTTTGACAATCCTCTTGTTACAGATGCTCCAAACATTCGATTCTATGCCGGTTATCCTTTAAATCTTAGGCAAGGAATAAATATAGGTACTTTATGTCTTATTGATTCTAAACCTAAAATCCTTAATGAAGAAGACCAGCAGTTGCTTAAAGACTTAGGGACTATGATTGAGCAAGAAATTGAATCTATTCAACTTGCTACGTTGGATGAATTAACCTTGATTTCTAATAGGCGCGGTTTTTTGACTCTGGTTAATCATAGTTTAAAAATGTGTCGACGTAATAAAGTGCCAATGTCATTTATATTATTTGACCTAAACAAATTTAAGGCCATTAATGATGAGTATGGCCACCATGAAGGCGATTTTGTCTTAACCACGTTTGCAAACATAATGCTTGATTCATTCCGTGAATGTGACGTGATCGGTAGGCTGGGTGGAGACGAGTTTGTTGCGATGCTCAGTGACTCTGACGGGGTAAAGGCTGATTTAGCGTTAGCGCGATTTTCTGCCGCGGTGAAAAGGGTAAATGAAACCTTAAATAAGCCATACCAAATTGAGTACAGTGCAGGTGTAATGCATTTTGAACATGATACGGATAAGTCAATAGAAGAGATGATCCAAGATGCGGATGCAGCAATGTACGAAAACAAAAGAGGTAAGGTTGGATAGATTGATAGGGGCTCGTGACGATAAAACATATTTTATTGAACAATGATGTCTAGTCAATTTTATAAGCTCAGCAGACGAACCAACATCATTAATATGAAATGATATTGCTCTGCTGATCAGTCGAGTGCTGATCAGTCAATATTTAGTTCCAGGGTTATATCGTGACGTTAGAAATTTAATAGGGGGTGAGGCTATTATGCGTATATTTTGCTAATGAATATCGTTAAAGTAAATAATTCCAATCGGCGAATTGAGCGACGATGAACGAAAAAATGGCATTACCTGTACTCTATTCTTTAAGAAATTGCCCCTACGCGATGCGGGCTAGATTGGCCATTTATGCATCTGGCCAACAAGTTCAGCTGCGCGACTTAGTGTTAAGTAATAAACCGGCTGAGATGCTGAACCTTTCGCCCAAAGGTACAGTCCCTGTTTTAGTCACCGCAGATAACCTCGTCATTGATGAAAGTCTATCCATCATGCAGTGGGCATTTTCGCAAACAGACCCTGATGATTATCTTAATAAAGCAGCGCCGAACGCTATTACTGATATGTTGGCTGTTATTGCGCGATTTGATAATGAGTTTAAGGGACATTTAGAACAGTATCGCTGCGCTAAACGTTACCATGAGCCGTCACTCATCAAAGTTAGGCAGCAGTGTGAACGATACCTTGCTGATTTAGAGTCACGCCTTTGCCTGCACCCATATTTAATGTCTGACACCCCCAGTTTAACTGATTTGGCATTAATGCCTTTTATTCGTCAGTTTGCCCGAGTAGAGCGGCAATGGTATTTACAATCTCCCTATCCCAAATTGCGCCAGTGGCTTAATCACTATTTACAGAGTCGAATGTTCAGCAAGGTAATGGCGCAATATCCAATGTGGTTAGACTCAAAAGAAGACGTTGTTTTTGGAGACAGTCTGTAGCGTTGGCTCGGTCATTTAATCAGGGCTCTATTGTTACAGACTCGTTATCAATGTCTTTGATATTGCCCAATCTATTTTGAATTGCAAAGTAAACGGATTTTGCAAGATAATGAATTAACATTTGCCTTTAGCCCGATTAACCATTTCATATCTTCAAACTTGGCAATAAATTGGATGTCAGCTAAAACGGTGATGAAGGATGGCAAGTGTTTGAAATCTAGACTTTTGGATTAGAATAATGAACTGATGCGATCAACTCAATCTGTATACAACAGGCAGTATAATGATGAAGGGTATAACGCATATTTCATTTTTGAAGACCCCACCTGAGTGGGGTCTGCGATTCTCCTACATGGAAAGATCTTCACGCCATTCGTACAAGGCGTAGTGAGTCGACTCAAAATGGGATGCCCAGCGTTCTAAAGTCTGTTTGGCTTTATCTTCGCTACCCAAATGCATTGCCAACATTTTGGCAAAACCAGTCTCAGGAGGTTCCATCTCGGCATAACTTTTATAAGGCACGGCTAACATAAGCACGCTGGCGCCACCAACACTAGACTCCCACGACCATGAATAAGGCCATTTTTGTACTTTTGCCGCCTCACTCAATATTTTTTTGTCTTCTTCCATTGCGCGCCAGTGACCTTGCTTCACCGTATAGTGCGTTACCCCCACATATTTATAGGTTAACTCATCTGCCCATTTACTATTGTCCATGTCCATCATCGAAAAATAGTGTTCATATTTATCGACTAATTTATCGACATTTTTTTGCCAATCGGTCATGGGATCTTTATCTTCACTCCACTGGCGATATTCGTCAAAACCTTGCCAGCCAAAGCAGCAAGAACGAATAACGTAACGGTCTAACTCATCTCCTAACACAGGCACATAAACGCGCCAGCTGCGAGGATCATTGAGTTCAGCTCGACGTGCCACATGTTTTTTGAAGGCCTGTTCAAATTCCATAGACTTTCCGTCTTTGGGCGTCATTATCCAAGAATCTGACAAGCTTTCTTTGGCCCACGCCAAAGGAGGCAGCAGCATGCCCCCTACGATGAGGGCGATGAATAGAGATGGAAACCATCTTTTCTGTATATTCATTTGTTGGTTCCTTAAGAAGTTAATAACAGCAAAGCGAGTATCAATACGCAGCAGATTACAACTTTTGAAACGTATCCTGTCGATTAAAGATAGCAGGTTGAAAAATGACCAGCCGGAGTGGGTTAGACTAAATTAATATAACCATGCTGAATTATGGAGGGATTGGTTATATGTTTTAATGTTATTGACCTATATGTTCTTAAGGACTGGTAGCGGAAATACGTTAGCCAAATTAGTTGCCACTTTTACCATTATTATTAATTTTTTAGCCGCGTTGTTAGGCCAAAATTCGCAAAAAAAGTCAGCGAGCTCGCACAATTAAGTCCATTAATTAATGGACGCTACTAGGCTGTTATTGAGTCGCACTAAAAATCAAATATATCGGTCATGGTAAGGGGGAATCCAGTCTCAGACTTTACTGCTCGTTGACATCAAGACCCGCTAATCTATTTTGCATATAAAAAGGCTAGCGATAACGCTAGCCTTTTATTGGCATACCTAACCTCAACTCGGGACAAGGTAAGTAAACAACTGTTTTAGAAGCGTTTATTATCTAAAACTAAAGTTACCTAGGCAACGTGTTAGTTCGATCTTGTTACCATACTATGCTACTGATTGTTGCTCAACAGGATGTGAAATACCATCGTGCTTTGGGCTATAAAGCTTCGAGAACATCTGCATCAGCGCTTCGCGACGGATAACCCCACATAAACGACCATGCTCAACCACTGGGTAATTACTTGGTACCGTCGCAGATGCATCACGCAAGCGCTCTTCATAGCTCTGGTAGCCACCGCTGATATACATGCCCGAATCCGTCACAGGAAATAGTTTTTTCTTATCAACCACCATAAACTCCAGCAGTTGAGCAATTTTATCTGTAGGCGCCACGGTGAGCATCTTGGTTTGCATGATATCTTTCACTGAAATCGGCAAATCGGAAGCAAACTCCTCAGACCAAAGTGAGCGAATTAGATCTTGTTCCGACACAAATCCTAATAGCAGATTATCATTGTCGACCACTGGCGCACTGCGAAGGTTGTCTTTCGATAACAGCGTAAGCGCCTGATAAATAGTAGTATCAACTGAAAGGGTGGTCGGTGAGTTGTCCATTAATTCACTAACGATAAGTTTTTGGATTTTATTTTTCATGGCTAAGTCCTCTTGACTTGGTTGATATTGAGTTTGTGAAGCATTACTTGAGTGTTGAAACTGTTCTGATATTGACTCGTTTTGTGCGTGGCCTTGTGTAATAGGATTAATGTGTAGCGATGGCACCTCGTCAGTTACTTTTGCATTGGTGTTATCTATCCAAAAATAACCTAGGCCTACAAATACCGCGCCCCCTAGAATGTTGCCCAGCGTCACCGGAATAAGGTTATGAAGTACAAAATTACTAATAGTAAGGTCCGCAAAAACTTGTGGCATGACTCCCAAAGCAATGAAGTATTCATTCCCCGCAAAGTTTTGAATGGCAATACCGAGTGGCACCATAAATAAGTTGGCAATACTATGCTCAAAGCCGCTGGACACGAACATCGCAACCGGCAATATAAGCAGTAACGATTTAGCTAAAGCGTCTTTGCAACTAAAGGTCATCCAGACACCTAGGCACACGAGCAAGTTACATAAGGTTCCAAGGGCAAAAGCCTGACTCCAATCATGGTGGATCTTGTGTTGTGCAACATGTAGTGCATTGAGCCCCCATTCATTGCCATCCATGGCATACATTTTCGACATCATTACCAATACCAGTATCAGCATTGCGCCACAGAGATTGCCTAAATACACGCGCATCCAGCAACCAAGCAACTGCTTGGTCGTAACCCGTTTTTGTGCCCAGGCAATGGCGCTTAATACGGTACTGGTAAATAGTTCGCCACCAAGGACAACAACGAAAATGAGTCCTAGGCTAAAAGCGATACCACCACTAAATCTAACTAAGCCCCAAGAGCTCTGTGCTGAACCCGTCGTAACCGTAAGATAAAAGACAAATGCCAGCGCAATGAATGCACCTGCAAATACAGAGAGAGCAAATGACTGTCCAAAGTGCTTAGTGACTTTAGCTTGTCCATATTCAGCCGCTTTTTCAAAAGGACTCATAACAGCTGATTTATCAACCACGGCGAGATGACTTATCTGCCTTGCAGTTAATAGTTGTGGGTTCGCCCCTTGGGCGTCAGCCCCTCTCATAACGCCTTCCACAACGTATTACTGACGCCAAAGGGAGGGGGGTTCACATATGCTATATACATTGATAACTCCTTGAATGTGTTTGTTGAGTTGTTAGTGCCAGTTCAGAATACAGAATAAAATGCAAAGAAATATTGAGACTTTTTTAGGTAATGTATCAATTAAATTGATAGCGCAATTGACACTGTTTTGGCTTTTTGGGCTAGGCCAATTCGACAAATGCTCATGAATGAAAATACATACGCTGACTTCACAATAATGATAGATATGAGACCACACGCGCCCTCAAACCTAGCCATAGCGTGAAAACAAAAAATTGATACTAGGTATCAATTTTTCAGGCCGCAGAAGGGGGGTTGGTTTTAAGATAATTTAATAAATAAAAATATTGTGCGTGCTTAACATCCAAACGGCCTAAATGGCATATCATTCACCTGTTATTGCAACATTAAGGCTGGTTCCGCCAGTGTCAGAAATCAACAGATTAGGCAAAAGTTGTAAAACCGAATGATAAAACCCGAAACCATAAGGGTGGATCATTAATTGATTTGAAACGATAAGACTGGATCATAATAAGACATAATCCCTAAACGCAAACTGGTAAATAAATAGGCCTATTCGTGCCAAAATAGAAGTCACCCCTAAAACCTGAGATCACGCCAGTATTTAAGGACGTAGTTAATCTGCTATCTTGCGGCTCACCGCGTCGGGTTAAATACCCTTGGCCAGATCGAGCTTGTAAAGTAGCGATAACAGGATGAGAAGATGAGATGTTTTGCACCTTAGTGCGCAGCCTATTGCGAGCATAGGGCACTTGCTTATGTCGTAAAATCCATATCAGCATGGCGAGCCGTGAGATAACAGAAAATGATATGGTTAGAAGCCGCTTGTTTATAATTATGTAATAATTATAATGCACGCATGTAAGATATACGATTGAGTGGACCGAGCTAAAGAGTCTTCAATTTGGAAGTAACACGGCATTTTTTTAGGGAACACAAACAGTTTTTTGATCCACATGCTCGATTGATTAAAGACTCCGACCATTCTGATGAGGAAGATAGATTCATCCCTCTTGGAATCGGCATAGCGTTAACATTGCTTGTGGTTTGCCTTTGAGTGAAACAGATGAATCAATTCGAATCATCTCTGCTCGAAAACCAGAAAATTCGAACGTAAATATTCGAGGAATTTCGCCATGGGTAAACAATATGACTTTTCAAATTCTGTCCACCCATTCCTATACACAGACATTAAACGAATAAATCACAATCAGGCTTGATAAAGAGACTATTGCCTATTCTAACGAAATGGCTGACGACAAAAGCATTCCTTTTCAATGGCTAATCAAGCTTTATCTTCACAGCTGCGCACAAAACCATCGGGATTTGAACTTTCAATGGCAATTATCGGCTCAAATAACAAACGCATGCAGTTGGACGCGGCAAAGCCGCAGGATGAACAAAAAATCAACAGGGCGCGAAAGGAGGTTTCATGATTAAAGTGTTGTTCAGGGTCTGGCCCCTTTTACTCGGCATTGTGTTCATCATGCTCGGCAACGGCATGCATTTCACCCTTATCGGCCTGCGCGGCGGGATTGAGGGGTTTTCGACTGCTGAACTGGCCATCGTTACATCGGGCTATTTTATGGGTTTTCTGTTGGGCGCGCGCTTATCTCCACTGATGATCAAACGGGTGGGGCATGTGCGCGTGTTCGCGGCGCTTGGCAGCTTTATGTCGGCGGGGCTGATCGCCTTTCCGTTGCTGACCGAACCTTGGGCTTGGACTGTGCTGCGACTGCTCCTGGGCATTTGCATGTCGGGCATCTATGTCACTGCCGAGAGTTGGCTGAACAACGCTGCCACCAATGAGACGCGCGGCAAGGTGCTGTCGGCTTATATGATCGCGCAGACGCTGGGTATCATCGGCGCACAGGGCCTGCTGACGTTAGGCGATGCCGGGACCTCAGTGCTGTTTATGTGTGCCTCGATTCTCGTTTCGATCTCCTTTGCACCAATCCTGCTTTCCGCCACCCCAGTCCCAGTTGTCGAAGTTGTCCGTCCTATGCCTTTGCGTGACCTTTACACTGGCTCGCCGCTCGGCACCGTCGGGATATTTTTGCTAGGCAGCGCCTTCGCGACGCAAACGGGTATGGGCGCGGTTTTCGGCACTCAGATAGGGCTCACGGCGACACAGATAGCGCTGTTCATCGCGATGCTGTTCTCCGGGGCTTTGGTATTGCAATATCCCATCGGCTGGCTTTCGGACCAGATGGATCGGCGCAAGCTGATCTTCGGAGCGGCCTCTCTCGGCGCGGCATCTTGCGCATTGGGTTGGCTCACTAGCGGCGGTCTGTGGCCCTTGATGGTGTCCGCCTTCTTCGCTGGCGGTGTGGCAATGCCGCTCTATGCCTTGTTACTGGCCCACGCTAACGATTCTCTTTCGACCGAAGATATGCCAGCGGCCTCCGGGGGGCTGGTTTTCACCTTCGGTCTGGGCGCGATCTTAGGCCCACTGGTTACTGGCTTGGCGATGCAAGGGCTTGGCCCCTACGGATTCTGGCTGGTGCTTGGCGCGACCTTTTGTGCCATCGCGTTTTATGCGCTTTACCGCATGACGCAGCGCGCGGTCACCCCAGTGGACGAAACCGAAAGCTATCTTGGTGTACTGCCCACCGCGTCATTCGTGGCGGTGGAGGCAGCAGGTGCTTGGGCCGCCGAAAAGGCCGAGGCTGAACGCGAGGCCGATGTGGAAGCTGACGATCAATCCTGATCGCTTTGGCGCAGTGGCGCAAACAGGCAGCCGACATGGAAGCTCGACCGCGGCGACCAGACCAATTGCGTCCGTTTGGTCCCTATCGGGCGCGCGTATTGCGTAAACTGGACCACCTAAGATCTGTGGCAATTATTTAAACGCTCGTCTTTCGTTAAGTGTATTTTGTGGTAATGAGTGGATGACCCGACCTATACCAACAATTGTGCTTAGAAGAGAGACCTTCCCCTGTATATGGAACGTTGCCACTGCTGCACTGCGTCGTTAGCCCCGTTTTCATGTGCGGGTAGACGCCAATACAGTTGGAAACGTGAACATCCGATGAAATGGGTTGGTCCTCAAATTTTTGAACTCGCTATCATTTTTGCTATTGATATTTGTGCCTATGCACTCTTGTTAATGAGCAGAGAGTCATCATTTGCTGATGGTCTTGAAAGTGGATGTAGATATAACTATAAGCGGGTCAGATAGCAATGTCATGGCCCAATGCAGAAGGGGGTAAAGGCAAAATGTTAACCCAAAAGTTTGTTAAAGCTGAACACCTAAACAAACTTGAACGAACAAGCGTTGATGACGGTATGACTGAATATTGAAATCGTTTAATCGACATCATTGGGTTTATATGATCACTTAGTAAACCTTACCTTCTGTTAACAACCATCACCATAACTGTTCAAAAATACAACGATTTTGGCCATCTATACCTTTTCAATTACTTAGGGCTAATCTTGTTTAAAAAGTGAGCGTCTGATCAAAAAACGATCAATTACTGTTTGTAAGTCCACCATCCCCTTTGCTAGTATGCCGGCTGATTTAGCTGGTCAGCCCAGAGCCACTATGCGCTGTGACTCTCTGCTGACGATTATTTAATAATCTTTAAACCAGAAAATCCACAATAAGAAATCTGTCATTAGATCGGTTTAATTAAGTAAGTTTGACTCTTAGGGGTAATGATTTTTGAATAAAGAAAATGTCATCTTGGCATCGAACTCGGCTGCCAATTTTTTAAAGCTATCTGCCGCTGGATTGTTAGTTTTTTCGGCCTTCACTTTTTCCACCTCTTCCTTTGCCGTATCTGTAAATGCAGAAACACACGAGAGGTACTCAGCCCAAAGCAACACGCAAACCAAAGATCAACACGCCCACAAAAAACAAGCAGAAGAACAGACTTTGGTGCTTGCCAATCGTATGACTGAATATCGCCATGCGAACAAATCAACTAAAAAACAACTTAAACAAGAGTTGATTACACTTACACAGGCACGTCAGGCACTGCTTATTGACCTCGTCAAAACAGACTCTGCTGCGGCTGTTCGCGCTGTGTTGCCAACCGCGTCCAGAACCGGTATGCCAGAGGAAGTGCTGGCTATGCTGACTCAAAAGCGTGAGCTTAAAGGCGAGCTAGAAGTGTTATACGTTGATTATGAACAGAGTGGTAAGAGTCATCTGCGTCACTCGTTAATGACCCAGAATGGACCTATTGAGTTGTATCTGTCTAAAAACACCAAGTTTGATGCACTGAAATCTGGCTCTCAGGTTAGTGCTAAAGGCTGGATGTTTACGGGCAATAACTCAGATGACATGGACTCAAGCGCGTTAGTCCTCAATGATGAGTTAGATAGCTTGGCGCTTCTGGCTGATACTGGCTCCGCGACATCTATTGCTACGACCACAGTTTCTGAGTCAACGTTATCTAATACTACCGGCGAACAACGCACATTAGTTCTTCTGGTCAACTTTCAAAATAATACCAGCCAGCCTTGGACTGTTGAACAGGCGCAGGAATTGGTTTTTGGTCGTGTGAACGACTATTACCAAGAAGCGTCTTATGGTCAGACTTGGTTAAGCGGAGATGTACAAGGCTACTTCACCTTACCCATTGACGCGACTTGTAGTACGAATGCAATCGACAATTATGGACGTCAAGCGGTTGTCGACAGTGGTATCGATGTCACCAATTACGATCGCTGGGTGTATATCTATCCAGAGAACACCGATTGCGGCTGGACGGGTCAGGGGACTATTGCTGGCAGTCCTTCTCGTGCCTTTATTAATGGCTCAATGACGCTTCGCACTTTAGGCCATGAATTGGGCCACAACCTTGGATTACACCATGCTAAGGATCTGGACTGTTCTGATGGGGTATTGACGGGTCGTTGTTTGTCATTTGAATATGGCGATACTATGGATATCATGGGCAAGTCTGAAGTCACTGGCCATTTCAATGCTTTTAGTAAGCAACAACTCGGTTGGATCCGCTCTTCTGCCGGCGACATTATCACTGCTCAAAGTGATGGCAGCTATCAACTTGAACCCTATGAAACTGCGCCAGCTGGTGAAGCCAAGGGGATTAGGGTACAACGTGGCATTGATGCTGATACAGGACTCGCGCTGTGGTATTACCTTGAGTATAGACAGCCGATTGGCTTCGATAATTTCCTCGAAGGGAAAAGCGGTATTACCAACGGTGTGGTGTTGCATACAGCGACTGATAACGATATGCAAAGTAATTTGTTACTCGATATGACCCCCAATAGTGGCCTTAATGACTTTGATGATGCAGCCCTATTGGCTGGAACGAGTTATACCGATGTTGATGCTGGCGTGACGATAACCACAGAGTGGACCGATACTACCGGTGCTAGCGTGAATATAAGTTATTCAGGCCTAAGCTGCGTTAAGGCTAACCCAAGTTTGTCATTGCAGCCCAATGAAAGTGCTTGGGTAGAGGCGGGGACTTCAGTGGTCTTTAGTGCATCGGTAATTAACAATGACAGTGCCGGCTGTGCAACCGCTAATTATGATGTGTCTGCGTTTGTGCCTAGTGACTGGTCTGCAACACAGAAGAGTCTCAGTTTAGCACCAGGGATGAGTGGCACGGTGACGCTTGATGTTAGCTCTGCAAATACCACCGTCGATGGATTTTACGATATCGAAATAAGTACAGTAGACAGCAATAATAGCCAGTACGCCCAGACAGGTATTGTCAGTTATGTGATCGACTCTCCTATAGCGACTTGCGTAATGGCGAGTCCAAGATTTATCTTGTCAGTTGACAACAGTGGTGAGCTGGCGCCGGGGGCCGTGGCGACCTACAGCGGCACCATAACGAGTCTTGATAGTAGCAGCTGTGCCAGCAGTGATTTCGATGTGGCAGCTAATGTTCCTGCGGGTTGGAGTGCTGGTACCCTAGGTGTGAGTTTAGCGCCGGGTGAGAGCCGTGATATCAGCTTAAATGTCGAGTCATCCATAGTGGCTCAAGACGGCACTTATGATTTCAATTTAAGTGCTCAAAATCGTCTAGACAATAACTATTCCGGCAATGATATCGCCAGTTATATCGTATCAAAACCGCTACCAACTTGTACCCTAGCAGCGCCGACTATTGTGGTGTCGGATCCTCAGGGAGTCGATGTTATAGCCGGGACTCAGGTCAATTACAGTGCGACTGTGACCAGTCAAGATAGCGAGGCTTGTTTAGAGGCCCGTTTTGATGTGTTTGCCGAGGTACCTACTGGCTGGAGCGCAAGTAGTACAGGGGTGAACCTATTACCGGGTGGCAGTACTGTGGTCAATCTTAGTATCACTTCTGACGCAACGGCCGAAGGTTCATTTAACATCGCGGTTAACGTGCAAAACGCCATTGAAAAAAGCTATTTGGGCAGTGACAGTGTCAGTTATACGGTGCAATCGGTTACTAATACGGCGCCTGTCGCGGTTGATGATAGTGTGAGTATGACGGCTAAAACATCAGTCACCATCGATGTTTTAGCTAACGACTGGGATACACAAAACGATGAACTTATTGTCGTCTCGGTGAGCCAAGGCACAAAAGGCAGTGTACAAATTACTAGCAATGGTCAGGTGTTATATACACCGGCAAACAGCTTTAAGAGCAGCGACAGCTTTAGTTATACCATTAGCGATGGTGATATGACGGCAACGGCTTCGGTCAGTCTTAGCCTTAGCGGTTCAAGCGGTGGTGGCAATGGTCATGGTAAGGGTAAAAAATAGTTAGCGATAACGTTTTAATATTAAGTCAATTTTCATTGATTTCAATATAAAGAGGGCGACGGTATTGACCGTCGCCCTCTTTGCTATATCAAGCTTTTGGCTTGGTTAACATTTGAGTGCTATCCGTTACTCGACAGTATTAACTTGAACCGATACGCCATTGACAACTTCTTCTCCGTCATCGTCTGCGACTACCGCTACTATGCCGTCAACTCCGCTTGCGAGGAAATTGATAGCGTCAGTATTCTCAATGCCAGGCTTGAGCTCTATGGTAAAGGCACAGCTATAGGTATCGCTGGCAGAGCCACTGTAACCCAATACCGTTCCTATACTACAGGCTGAATATGTTATGCCGGCATGTTCACCGCCAATAGCATTCAGAATGGTAAAGGCAGGGTTAGCATTACCGTCAGCAACAGTGATTCCTTGAACCGTGAGTGCGGTTAAGGTCACATTTTCGACACCGGCATTGGTTAGCTCAAGTACCACTAACATACTGGTGGCGAATGCCATATCCGTATCAGGTGCTTGCGGTGTAAAGGTCACAGTCGCATCGTTTGATGCGTCTACGGCCTGACCGTCTTCATCGATACCTCTGATGGTGGCCACATTCAAGTGGGTGTCACCGGCGTTGCCCTGTAGGCCTTTACTGATATCACAACTAGCATAATCGCCAGGAAGCAGCATAAAGCCGTTCAGTGGTGTCGGCGTGATATCTACGCCATTCTTACTGTCCACCATACAATCCCCGGTTAGGACACCGAATGGCACATCAGTTAGACTGGTGAAGGTCACTTCATCGACACCATTCTCGTTAACAGCGAATTCAAAGTTATAGCTAACGAAGCTATAATTGTTTGGATCGTCACCGGTCTCAAGAACAGAGGTGGGTGTCGCCGTTTTAGACAAGGTGATCATCGATGGCACATCGCGGATATCGACCATTGCAGAGTCGCTACCGGTTGCGGTATCGTTCTCATCGTCTATAGCGGTTGCAGACGCTGTATTAGAGTGTAAATCGCCGGCATCGCCGCCAATGAACTCCGTGAAGGTACAAGTGTAAGTTCCGTTTAAGGCGATACTGGTGGAAACAGCAGAACACTTACCGGCTAACAGGTCACCAAATACGCTGTCATTTAACGCGGTGAGTGTCAGTGGAGAATCCCAGAACGCAGCATCATTGGCGACTGTTACCGTAAATACGACGTCAGCACCCGGTTCTAACACTTCCGCAGGGTTGGCTGTCTTGGTCACCGTAATCGCTGGTGCCAGATTAGTGATTTGCACCGTGATTTCGTTACTACAATGATCGCCTTCAATGCTACTAGGAATAGCCGCACAGCTATCACCGTCAGTTACCGCATCACCGTTTTTATCTACCAACGCTAGCTTCACTAAGTCGTCATAAAACTCAGGGCTTTGATCGTTGGGCAAGTCTCGGTCAACAATATGCACAGTGAAGGCACAACTGTATGAACCACTAGGCAATATTTCACCGCCGTTAGCAGGCATCGAACAGTTGGTTGCAGTCAGGTACACACCATCTACCATAGGCAATACAGTCTCGGTGCCGTTCCACAGATCCACCGATCTGTCGAAAGTTCCGTCGCCGCCAATGTCAATCTCATCAGTCAGTGATGTAATAAACAGTGAGGTTTGCGCATTAGGGTTGGTAAAGCTCACGGTATAGCTAAATGTGCCACCAGGCTCACTACGAGATGACTGACTGGTTAGCGTTTTAATTACCGTTGGTGGAGCAGGTTTGATAAATACATCAATATTAAAGGTGTCACAATTACACTTGGATTTGTTATTGGGGATCTGCCCAGCATATGGATCTTCTTCATAGGTACAATTACTTCGTTCGATGTTATCCCATGCCGCACAGTAAGTGAAGTCGGCGCGATTGTCCTTATCACCATCCGTACATAGCATGGTGATGGTCTCAGCGTACAGTACGTATTCATCTGGGCCATTTGCCTTGGTGATATCGCCACACTGATCGCCGTCTAACTCAACATCGGCGGTCTCGCCACTATCACCCGGTATGGGTAAGATCATACTACAGTCGCGAAGGCCTGGGCCATGAACGACTTGAGGACTTGCATCCGTTAAAGGTAGATAGAAGGTGGTGTCCCAACGCTCGTTAGCATTGGTTCGCACCGTCACATCGGCCTCAAAGGAGAACACGTCCCCGAGGTTACACTCTGCGCTAGCATCAATCGGTGTCACGTTGGTGATTTCGACGTCATTAGCGGTACAGTTTAGTGCATCTTGGGCAAGTCTATTGCCCGGTTCGAGTAAGTAGGCATCTGCCATACAGAATTTTTCTGGCTCTTCACCTAAAGCGAGCCAGTCATAAGCGCCTGCGTTGGCAGCGTTAAGACTCGTGACTCCATAAAGGGAGGTTATGCTTATCAGCGCAATAGCTAGCGCTCTGATAAGTCGTTTGCATGTAAATCGTTTCATAATATTTACCGTCCTATAAGTGAATAAGGATAAAACGTGCGTATTACTTGTTACTTGTTACTTGTTACTTTTTACATGTTTCCTCATACCTCATACCTCATACCTCTAACTTGTTACCTCTTACTTGTTAAACGTTTTAATAAAATTGTGGTACTTGGGGTATTTCGATATTCAGCGTAAAAGCATGGTTACACCATGGTCAGCATATTGCTGATAAGCCTGAGAACCTGACTGAAGCGAGCGCTTGTTACTGGGTTACAGTAAGGTGAATATCAAACTTATGCTTAAAGAGTAAGCAAGTGTTAGGCCATTTATATAAGTCATTGGATATGTTTAATAAATACCTTAATTGCTTGAGTTATCAGCGCGATCATGTAACGTCTGCGTAACACTTATGTAACAGCTGAAAATAACGTTTTGTTGTAAGTAATTAGTTATATTGATTTTATTTCTGAGGTGTTCACCTGCGCACGTTTACGCCTGTTGCAGTTGCAATGCAGGGTAAACTGGTGGGGTCAATTTTTATCACTCGCAGAATATGATCAACATATCAATTGAGGATATGTTGATCATATTCAGGTCGGGGTGAGTTATTCAGTTGAGGTCTGTTTTAAATCTAACTTGCGCAGGGGCCTGTTCGGCACTGTTAAAAGCGAACGTCAGGCTGGATCTTTTGAATGAGTAAAACAGATCGTTATAAATTGATGCTCTGAAGTCGAGCGCGTTAGCAGGTTAAGGGGAATTTGCCATAACAGGCATTTTGATGGATGTTTCATTATCATATATTGGCCACTGGCTTAAGCTGATATTAAGGTTATGCACCGTTGAGGGTGAATTATGTATAGGTAAATTGCCAGTAAGAGATCGATATGAACTCTACTGGCACTGTGCGAGCCAATATTGCTGCTAATTAACGCATCGCTCCTACTTGCCTGTGGCTAATTAATCATTTTCTGCAGATTTTTCGAGCAATTCATCGATCAGCACGGCGAAGGTTTCATAACTTTGCGCGCCAACGACAAGTTTTGGACTTATTAATTGATTGCCTTCGACTCGACCAATGATAAAGCTTGGCGTACCTTTTATCCCTAGAGATGAGCCATAGGCGATATCTTGTTCTATTTTACTCGCAATAGTTTCATCGGCGAGGCAGTTGGTAAATTGAGTGATATCTAAAGATAAGTCTGTGGCTGTCTGTTGGTATAGTGCTTCATTGAGCTGTTTCATATTGTTGAACAATAAGCCGCGCATTGGCCAGTATGCATCTTGTTTAAAACCGCAATTAGCGGCAATGGCGGCACCCTTGGCTTTTGGGTGGAAATTAAGCGGAAAATCTCGCGTTAAGTATTGAACTTTACCCGAATCGATATAATTGGATTTTATCTTAGTGAATGTTTGATCAATGAAACGCTTGCAGTAAGGGCATTGGTAATCAGAAAATTCAATGATTGCGAGCTGTGAAGCTGCGCTCCCCAGTAATGGAAGACTGCCGTCTGCTGTAAAGTTAGTTTGCGTGGGTAAGGTTTTATATTGCGGCTTTTGAGAGCTCATAGCGATGGTATGAATATCCTTAACCTGGCTACCTATGCGACTGATATCTTTTTTCAATAGCCTAACATCTTGCTTGAGTGAGCTTATCTCGTCTTGTAAGTTTGCATCACCTTGTGGCTGACAAGCCGCAATAAATAGCGATGTCAGTATTAATACAATAGATTGTTTTTTATATCTTAACATTGCCATGATCCTCGGTGGTTAAATGAACTTGGTTTGCTATTGCTAGAGTTTTATTTTGCATTTTTTAATTAGGCGATAAAAAGTCGTTCTGGATATATTCAGTTCTCTCGCGGCGGCTGATATGTTGTGACCGTTACGTTTAATAGCGTCTAGTAGCCGCTCTGTATCAATCTCAACTCTGTGCTGGGCGAGGTTGACTATACCGTTTTCATCTGACGGATAGTTGACCACTTTAATCCCTAAGTCCTTTTCGCTCAGCTGTTCACTCTCGGCCATAATAACGGCTCGGTGTATACGATTCTTGAGCTCTCTGACATTACCTGGCCACTCATACTCAAGTATCGCCTCCATCGCTTCAGGTATAAGGGTATATCGTTTGTGGCTGGGGCTGAATTGATGAAGGTACTCATTAGCGAGCAATGTAATGTCTTCTTTATGTTCTCTGAGGCTCGGGGCATGAAGATGCAATATATTGATTCGGTAGTAGAGATCTTCGCGGAAACGTCCTTCTTCTATAGCGCACTCTAAATTGACATGAGAGGCGAATATTATCCGGCAATTAATAGTAATGGTTCTCGTGCCGCCTAAACGTTCAATGATGTGATCTTCCAGAAATTGTAATAAATGCACTTGAGACTCTAATGAGAGATCGCCAATTTCATCGAGAAACAAAGTGCCATTATTCGCTCGTTCTATGTGGCCAATATATTGTTTATCGGCGCCAGTGAAGGCGCCTTTTTCATGGCCAAACAGCTCTGAGTTGATCAAACTTGTCGGTAAAGCTCCGCAATTGATTGTAATGAAGGGACCATTTCTACGATTTGATTGGCTATGAATTAAATGTGCGCACAGACCTTTACCTGTGCCCGTTTCTCCACTGATGAAAACGGCCTCATCGGCTTTAGCGACTTTAGCGATATTGGCTCTGAGTGTATTGATCAGGCTTGTGTTACCCAAGAGCAAATTTTCATGACTAGTGTTATTAATTTGCGGTTGGCTTGTTTTCTTTAATCGCGCAATACCATAGGCGTGACCTAATGTGTAGTTGAGGCGTTCCCAGTCGATAGGCAAATGATGATAGTCGATAAAGTAACGGGGTAGGCACGATGCTAATTGGTCATTATCAAGCGTGCTGTCAACCGATATAGCAACCCAAATAAGGCTGTCTTGCTCCTCATTGAGCGCGTTGATGGAATGTAATACACGCTGAAGGTTAGTCGTTGAGATCAGTGCAATAGCAAGATGAAAATGACATCTTTTCATTGCTTTTAAGGCAGCCGATAGCGTATTGGATAGGCAACAGCGCCAATGAAATTTTTTGAGTTCTTCACCCCGTAAAATCCCTTCACCTGTGAGGTCTAGTATTAAAATGTCCCTATAAGTTATGTTTATTTTATGCTGGAATTTGTGCACGATATTCCTTTAGAGGAATGCTGTGTCAGCACTGCAATAACAAATTATGATTAGTTAAATTTTAGGAAGAATTTACCGGATCGCAAGTCAGTAGGGCGATAATATGCCATATAATTGACAGGTAGCAGTGCTAACACCCTCATATTATGTGGTTATTCTCTTTTTACGTTAAATTTACGTTTTTGAATTACATACTAAAGAGCTAGAGACAAGGTCTCTAGCTACTTATCTTCAGTAATAAGCTCCTAGATCCAGCCTGTTTATTTTTTAGGCATACCCTTTACCTTTAAATTTTTATAAGGTTAGGCCTGATGTTTTTAGGTCTTTCATCCAATTAATCGATGTATGCAACATGTGTTTACAGAATGCAATCTGGGTTTACATGTTATATTCCGTTTATTAGCTAACGTAACATGACCTAAAATGACTTTGACTCGTGCGTCTAGATCACGCAATACTTCGGTGAACATCGAAAGTAATAATTGACGAATGCTACAGATAACTCAAATCAATATGATATAGCGATTAATACATACGAAGAGAATGGTAAACCTGACAAGGACTAAATCTCATTTATTACCTTGATGAAATGGATTTCTTATACAAGCTTTTGACTATATTAATAAAATTTATTCATATAACAAATCTATGATATAACAAATCTATGATATGCACCTAACAAGATGGGCTGTGACGCAAATACTCACATCCCGTATTGAAGCATTAAATGCAATCAGTTACGGAGGGAGTTTAATGTCAAAAATTACAGGTAGTTGCTTATGCGGGAAAGTTACTTTCGAAACGAATAATAATTTCGATAAATTTCACTTTTGTTATTGCAGACAATGCCAAAAGACAACCGGCAGTGCTCATGCATCAAATTTATTCACACACCCTGATAATATTACATGGTTGAGTGGTTTCGAATTAGTTAAACGTTTTGATGTTGCTGGTCGTTCTATATCGAAAGCGTTTTGTACTGAGTGTGGATGTGGAGTACCTTACCTTTCTGGTTCAGGTAAAGCTTTAGTTGTGCCTGCAGGGTGCTTAGATGCTAACCCTGATATCGCCCCCCAAGACAAAATTTTCTGCTCTGAAAAACCAGAATGGTACGATAAGGCTATTTATGCTAAATCATTTTTGGAATTTGCAGAGTAAATTACACTTATCGAGAAGTTAATCATAGATTTACTGCTCTCTAGGACTATCAACCATTCATCTTCCCTAGAGCGCTTTTGCCTCAGCGTGAATGACTCTCTTTTGCCAGTGACAAAAAGCTATCGAATGACATAAAGATCGAGCGAGTCAGTGCTTATTTTATCAAATCGTGGTTAACATTACTTAACCACTTCAATTGAAATAGCCTAGCAAATAGCTGTTAACAGAGACTGTCCTAACTCAATATAAGCATTAGTATCTTCGCTTATACCTTTGACTTTAAGATGATCGGCAAAACCAAGTCGTGCACTCATGACGAACCAAAATATTGCACTAATTAAGCCTACAATACGCCACAAATTTGACTTAGCCCACTTAAGCGCAAAGGTAATAGACAGTACATAGAGTACGAAACCACCTAATTTAGATGATGCCCACCCATTTACGAAGGGGTACAATTTTAGTGGATTAACGGCAACCAGATAGATAAAGGTGAAGATAAACAGAGTATATAAAATATGTGGGCCAATCTTCAGTAGTTTATTATTAACCTTGTCAGACCCTTTCATCGTCAACACAAAGTTAATGATGAAAAAGATAAACGTAAGCGCAATTATGGTCAAATGGGTATGTTTAACTATCATGTACATGGTGTTGTTCCCTAAAAATAATTTTTTTATTTAATATTTAGACTGACTGAATATAGTGTAAAGTCAAATAAAAGGCTCTGGTCTAATGCTTCTAGTTCCATAGTTTACGGTTTACCCTTTAAATAATGAGGTGATCCAACATCTGGCTTTGAACATGGAAATACCATCGAATTTAAAAGGGCGCTTGTAAAGGTGTTTTGTCCAAAAGATAAATCACTTACAAAATATATACCTTTACCTCGTCTTTTAATACCACGTTATCATCCACATTTCATAGCGTATCGACAAGTTAACCCGCTTTGCCTGCTACGACAACATTGTTAAACAATCATTGTCAGCGGCTATATCAACAATGGCATTTCATACCATGGTGGTCAGCATCAGACGCCGGCACAAAAACAAAACCTGCAACTAGTAAGCGTCGCCGTTATTGCCTGAATGCTGGCACTATGAATATGTTAAAAGTTTACTGACCTTGTTAAAGGGTTATTTTTATTATCAATACCATCCTTACGAATGGTACTAAGATTAAGATCAATTAAGTTACTCATTAACTTAGGGTATTTATCTCACTCATTAAAGCCCCAAAGCAATTTAGAGTAACTAGCCATTAACAATATCCTCATATCAATTTGCCATAAACTGACATCTGTAATGAATGGGACTAGTTTCTATCTCAATCAATTTACAACCATGAGTCTAAAAAATCGGCGAGCATTACTTAACCACTACAAAGTGAGCTTAGTAACAATGGCAAGACTCATATAATCGCCGAGCTCATATTGAGATAGTGACCAGAAGAATGGGTGGCAATGTTTACAGCGCTGAAAAATTTATTCTATAAATAATCACCCACTAAAGTTGATAACCAGCAGAATAAAACGTGCTCAAACGGCATATTTATTATGCTTAATTGGGATTGCCGCGATTAAATCTTCTGCTCAAGTTGGACTTAGCGAACTGAACTGTAAGTTAATTACATTTAATCATTTCACTGTTTATCTTTTTATTGAGTACTTAGCAAGGTACGGGTTGCAGTAAGTCATTGTTCTTTTTGGATAAAATCGTAAGGTGCGATTTAAATCGCTTTAGCTGACCCTAAACTCGCGAGGAAAAAGATCTTCCGAAGAAAACTCACAACCTAGTTAGGGTTGATTTTAAAAATATAGGCTGATAGTCTCTGTCGTTTTTTTTGGTACTAGGTACTAGTAGTGGCAAAAATCTTTTAGTAGCAAAAAACTTTTGGAGTCAGAGATGACTGATTTAACGGACAGCTTTAAAGTGGCTGATATAACGACTTCGTTAGCTGCAACTAGCAGTAATGTATGCGATCCTCGTTCGGCCCCCCGCTCAGTAGAGAAGAGCTCTACAGCGGAAAAATTGGCCTTAAGCAATCCAGCCTTTTGGTATAGTGGTGGATTTATCTGCTTGTTTGTTTTACTGGCTTTATTCGACAGTGAACTGTTAGCCAGTTTGGTCAATACTGGTTTTTCGTGGTCGGTAAATGTGTTCGGCCCTTATTGGCAAGTATTATTATTACTTACCTTTTTAATTAGTCTAGCGTTAGCTGCAGGTCGTACTGGGAATGTTATTTTAGGTGGGATTGCTAAACCTGAAATGGGTACCTTTCGTTGGATGGCTATTATATTTTGTACGCTACTTGCCGGTGGTGGTGTTTTTTGGGCTGCTGCAGAGCCTATAGCCCATTTTGTTAGTCCTCCGCCTTTGTATGGCGCATCAGGAGATATTCAGCAAGTTGCTGTTAATGCATTATCGCAATCCTTTATGCATTGGGGCTTCCTCGCGTGGGCTATCGTCGGTAGCTTAACGGCTATTGTGGTGATGCATCTACATTATGATAAAGGTTTACCGCTAAAACCAAGGATCCTTCTTTATCCTGTTCTTGGTGAGCGAGCGCTGAAAGGCCATACTGGTGCATTGATTGATGCCTGCTGCATTATCGGTGTTGCCGCTGGCACCATCGGTCCTATTGGTTTCCTTGGGTTACAGGTTAGTTACGCATTAAATGCGCTGTTTGATATTCCTGATGGTTTTACGACACAATTAATCATTATCTTGTTTGCTATTGCCTTGTATACCTTATCGGCGTTAAGTGGTTTGAATCGAGGCATGCAAACATTGAGTCGTTATAATGTGATCCTCGCCTCTGCTTTAATGCTTTATATTCTCATTTTTGGTCCAACAAATTTTATTATTAATGGTTATATCCAAGGGGTGGGTAGTCTGCTTAATAACTTCATTCCGATGGCGACATTTAGAGGTGATGAAGCTTGGTTAAGCGGATGGACAGTCTTCTTTTGGGGATGGTTCGTCGGTTATAGCCCAATGATGGCAATTTTTATAGCGCGAATTTCTCGTGGCAGAAGTCTTCGTCAACTCATCTCGACGACTAGCATTATTGCGCCTCTGGTAACGTGTTTTTGGTTTACTGTTGTGGGTGGCTCTGGCTTGGCATTTGAAATTGCCAATCCTGGCAGCGTGAGTGGCGCGTTTGAAGGTTTTAACTTGCCCGGTGCATTACTGGCAGTAACATCACAATTGCCTTTTCCGACGGTGATCTCGATTTTATTCTTAGTATTGACGACTATTTTTATCGTCACCACGGGTGATTCGATGACTTATACCATCAGTGTCGTAATCAGTGGTGAAACAGAGCCCAATGCAATGATCCGTATATTTTGGGGTGTCATGATGGGGGTCACAGCATTAATTTTGATTTCCCTTGGTTCTGGGGGGATATCTGCGCTGCAATCCTTCATTATTATCACCGCGGTCCCTGTGTCGATCATATTGCTGCCTTCTCTTTGGAATGCACCACAAATCGCGATGCAAATGGCCAAGGATCAAGGGTTATAAAAATCAATCATTAAAGACAATATATAAGCATTAGTAAGACGATAAATGATGCGATTCGATGCAAAAAAGTTGAAAATCTAGTGACGCTTAATAAACAACTTATAACAACGAAGACCATCGTTTCTCGGCTTGCGCTTAGGTGTTTAGGCCGAAGCCTAGCACTGTGTTGAAATGACTAATCTGTGACCTCAGGGATGAGGTTAATCTAATAACGAATCCGCTATTTTGAACTTGGTACAGAACAAACCCTAAGAAACAAACCCTAAGAAACAAAAAAGTGGCGATATCTTATTTCGGCGGCTGATATTTCCAGCCATATTGTTGTCTTAGGATCGATGTAAAAGATTGTAAAAAAGCCCAAGCAGAAAATTCTGCATAGGGCTTTATGATGCACTAAAGAACGTCATGCTTAAAAGTCATCGAGTACGGCACCTTTACTGGCGCTAGAAGCGTTAAAAGCAAACTTTGCTTGCACTCCTCGGTTGTAACGTGGCATTGGCGTTTGCCAGCTTTTTTTACGCTCAAAAAGCTCTTCATCGCTGATGTTCAGTTGCAGTAGCAACTGTTTAGCATCAATCGTGATGGAGTCGTTTTCATGAATGAACGCGATATTCCCCCCTGCGGCCGCTTCAGGTGCCACATGTCCGACTACCATCCCCCAGGTACCACCGGAAAAGCGACCGTCGGTGATTAAGCCAACGCTTTCACCTAAACCTGCACCAACTAATGCACCTGTAGGTGCAAGCATTTCTGGCATCCCGGGGCCACCTTTAGGTCCTAGGTAGCGCAATACCATAACGTCACCCGCGTTTATTTTCCCCGCCAATATGGCAGCCAGAGCGGTTTGTTCATCGTTGAACACCCTGGCTGGGCCAGTCATTACCGGATTTTTTAGGCCGGTGATTTTGGCCACACAGCCTTCGGGTGACAAATTACCCTTAAGAATGGCCAGGTGGCCCTGCTGGTACATTGGGTTGCTGAGCGGACGAATCACATCCTGATCGGCACGTGGCACATCGGGCACGTCTTTCAGTACTTCTGCAATGTTCTGACCGGTGATGGTTAAACAGTCGCCATGCAGTAGGCCTGCGGACAATAATATTTTCATGACCTGCGGGATCCCACCTGCTTGGTGCAGATCCACAGCCAAGTATTCTCCACTAGGTTTGAGGTTGCACAGTACGGGTGTCTTTTGGCGCACTCGCTCAAAGTCGTCAATCGTCCATTCCACTTCAGCCGCATGGGCGATAGCTAAAAAGTGCAGCACGGCATTAGTCGAGCCACCCGTGGCCATGATGACCGCCACCGCGTTTTCAATGGATTTACGGGTAACAATATCGCGGGGTTTGATATTTTGCCTTATTGCTTCAATCAGTACCTTGGCAGACTCTTTGGCGGAATCCACTTTCTCGTCATGGGGGTTAGCCATAGTTGATGAATAGGGCAGAGAAATACCCAGGGCTTCAAATGAGCTAGACATGGTATTCGCTGTGTACATACCACCGCAGCTACCTGTGCTTGGAACGGCCCGGCGCTCGATTTGCAATAAGTCCTCGTCGCTCATTTTCCCCGCGGCATGTTGACCCACGGCTTCGAAAACACTGACGATATTGAGTGCTTTACCCTTATAATGCCCGGGTAGTACGGTGCCGCCATACACATAGATAGAAGGCACGTTGGCACGCAGCATACCCATTAGGCCGCCAGGCATATTTTTATCACAACCACCAATAACTATTACGCCGTCCATCCACTGACCCTGTACGCAGGTTTCAATACAGTCAGAGATCACTTCGCGGCTGATCAATGAATACTTCATGCCCTCGGTGCCCATGGCCATACCATCTGAAATGGTCGGGGTGCCAAAAACTTGGGCGTTACCACCCGCTTCTTCAATACCTGCGATTGCGGCATCGGCTAACTTTTGCAGGCCACTGTTGCACGGAGTGATAGTGCTGTGTCCGTTGGCTACACCAACCATAGGTTTATTGAAGTCTTCTGCTTGGTAACCCATAGCGTAATACATCGAACGATTTGGCGCGCGTGTCGGTCCTTCGGTAATGTTTTTACTACGACGATTAATCTGGTCGCTAGTGTTTTTATTGTCTTGCGTCATAGTGTTTCTCGTCGAATTAACGTTAATAAAAGTAAAGTATGCCCGAGGGAATGAAACGACTCCAGATATTTAGCATGCTGACTCTCTTGTTAATATCACTATTCCTAAAACCTAGATCGCTTCGCTGCTAGATCGCTTCGCTGCTAGATTCTATAAAAGCAAAGCTTAGATGCTAGGTGATGAGCGATAGCAACGAAAGAGCGATAGCAAGCGAAAGAGCGAAATCAAGCGAAAGAGCGAAATCAAGCGAAAGAGCGAAATCAAGCGAAAGGGCGATATCAAGCGAAAGAACGATATCAAGCGAAAGATCGATATCAAGCGAAAGAGCGATATCAAGCGAAAGGGCGATATCAAGCGAAAGGGCGATATCAAGCGAAGGGGCGATATCAAGCGAAAGGGCGATATCAAGCGAAAGGGCAATATCAAGCGAAAGGGCTTAGGAGCTAGACCGCTTTATCCGTGAGCGCAGCGTTCGCTTGTTATCGCTTGTTATCGTTTCTGAAGCCAAATGTTAACCCTACTTGTATTTATGTAATATCTTCTTAGGAATATGACAATAATCATGTGGAAACCGAGTTAATCTTTGTTGGTGTTCTTCATCGCTTTTTACATAGTTGAGCAACGGCAAAATTTCAACGACAATCTTATCTGCATCGTCACGGTGACTAATATACTCAATAGCAGTCTCGAGGTGACTAGCGTGTTTACTGTATATTCCGCTGCGGTATTTTTTTCCCACATCCTCGCCTTGCTTATTGATGCTGTAAGGATCAATAATTTCAAAAAAGTAACCTATAAGCTCATTAACATTAACCGTGCTTGGGCAGAAGGTCACTTTTACACACTCGGCATAGCCATCATAATTGCTCTTGGTGGTATCGGTTAAGCCATTGGCTCGACCTGCCTGTGTTACAAAAATGCCTGGCAAGTACTTCATAAATTCTTGCACGCCCCAAAGACAACCGCCTGCAAAATAAATTATTTCTCGCTCGTTGTAAGCAATCTTATTATCTGGTTGTATTTTCATATTAGGTCTTTATAAAAAATGAATTCAGTTTTATGAGTTATTCTATTGATTACTGCACTAGCAAGTAGACCGTTATTGATCTGTTTGTTATGTGTTCAGTGATAAATTATTATCAGTTGAGAATGGTTATCATGTGTTATATTTTACCCGCTAAGATACACTATTGATTAACGTATCAATTAACGTATCGATCAATCGCTTTCAACTGAAACCTCGTTTTATCTTACGGTATTTCGTTTGCTTGTTCCAATTCGTTAACTCCTCCGCTGTATAGCACAAAGATGAGCAATGACTTTTTCTGCTACTTGGTCATATGATTGGGGAAAATAAGCGTTTTTACAGATAGTTCAAACAGTGTAAATAGAGAACATTAACATGATTCGAGTTGTACAAATTGCTTTGTCCGCTTTGTTATTTAGCCTATCGTCTGTTTCATCGGCAGCCGACGATGCTAATGATGTAAGTACAGATATTGAGAAAATTACGGTTCAGGGCTCAACCACGGCTAATACTAAACCTGTAGGCACTTTTGGTTCGCCAGTTTCAAATCTAGAATATGATCCGCGCGTTGATCTACAGTCGCGCAATATGGCAGAAGCTCAAGCTGATGTGACGATTCGAGGTGGTATTTTCGAAAATACTGGCTTTAGGGTCGGCAGCGCAACGTTATTGGATCCGCAAACGGGACATTATTTTGCAGAAATTCCGATTGCTCAGGAAATGTTATCTAACGCTAAGGTACTTACTGGCGCAGATAATGCGCTTTTCGGTGTTAACAGCTCGGTAGGCACAGTTTCCCGCGACTGGACACTCATAAATACGGCAGGTAGTGCTTCTATTGGCGCAGGTAATAACAACTTTACTCTTCAACGGGTTCACAGCGGTGTGAGTATGGCACTCGCTGACTCTACCGATTGGACTATCGGTTTTGAAGGTGAATATTCTCGCTCTGAAAGTGACGGTACGATAGAGAATGGCGACCATGATTTTCAACGCGCCTCTGGTCGTATTCAGTTAGTTGGCTCATCATCACAGACAGATCTATTTTTTGGTTCTCAAGAAAAATTCTTTGGCTGGCCAAATATGTACACGCCATTTAATGTTAATGAAACTGAAGACCTCAAAACGCGACTATTATTGCTTAATCATAAACAGCATTATTCACGAGACAGCACATTTGAAATGTCCGCTTACAATCGTCGTAACACCGACCATTACGTTTTTTCGCGCGAAAATCCTGAAATATTCGAAGCCTTTCATGAAACCGATGTTACATCAATCGCACTTTCTGGTCGCCATGCACAAACAGCATCGTTTGCCCTCAATTACTCAAGCCAGTTTATAACAGACAGTATTGAATCAACCACACTTGAAAATAACTTTACTTCGCGTGAGTATTACAAACTCAGTGTATTACCTGAATACCGAATGTCTCTACAAGATGATCAACAGTTAACTTTTCGTCTCGGCGCTGCTTTTGATGATACTAACCGGGACGATTCACAAGCCTCCCTTATTGGTGATGTAACCTGGAATACAATAAATGCTGACGATACCTCGCAAACACTTTATCTCTCTTATGCAGAAGCCAGTCAAGTGGCAGGTTATACCGCTATAGGTGGGAGTGACAGCGGTGGGCTATTTAGAAGTAACTATGATCTTGAGCGAGAAACCACTAAAAATATTGAATTAGGGCTGGCATTAGACCGAGAAACCTGGCGCCTTGATTCGGCTATTTTTTATCGACAAGATGATGATTTAGCCGATTGGACCTATAGCTTGAGTTCAACCTCTGCTCGTTCAGCAAATCCGGTCGATATAAATACGCTAGGTGTAGAGTTACTTGCGGTAAAACGTTTAGATAATGCAGAAATAATTACCAGCTATACCTTCCTTGATAAATCAGAAAATTATGGTGCTACGGATATTGATGCTAGCTTTTATGCATTGAACTACCCTGATCATCGAGTAACCTTAGGTGTTATTTGGCGACCTAGCGACATAGTGGAAGTCCGTGTTGATAACGAGTGGCGTAAACAAGAAGAAAATATTCTACGAAACGGTGACGATGATGCTTTATTCACCCACCTCACGTTAAAAATGTCTCCTTCGCAGTTTAACGGTCTGGATATCATGCTTGCAGCAGACAATCTTTGGGGGGAATCATTTGAAGAGGTACCTGGAACTCCTGGGCGAGGGGAACAATACACTATTAGTGCGGCTTACAACTGGTAACCTTGTCTCAAGTAATCTATATCGGCCCCACTTTTTGACTGGGGGCAGATCGTTACTCTGTAGCACTTGAATAATAGACAACATATAATAAATACAAATCGTGTAGATAGTTAACTATTACAAATAGCTATTGAATCAATTGACATTAAATATTAGAGATTTTAATGATTTATCTAGTGATCACTACCTTGATTTGGGCTTTTTCCTTTGGTCTTATTGGCAACACGCTCAAAGGTATTGACCCACTTCAAATAGCAGATACGCGCCTATTACTGGCGCTAATTGTTTTTCTTCCCTTTATAAAACGACGCAACACAAACGGGCAAGAAAAATGGCAGCTCATACTGCTTGGCGCACTTCAATACGGGGTAATGTACACCTGCTATCTTTCTGCTTTTCGTTATATACCATCCCATCTGGTTGCGCTATTTAGCGTTTTTACACCACTTTATATCGTTATTATTAACGATCTTCGACAGCGGTGTTTTACCCCATGGTATGTATTGGCCACTATGCTTTCAATTTGTGGCGCCGCAATTATAAAAATGGGCGATATAGACTCAAGCGAAATTTGGTTAGGATTTGGCCTTATGCAAATAGCCAATATCGCTTTTGCTTTTGGGCAAATTTATTATCGAGATTGGAAGCTAAATAGACCACATATTAGCGACAGCTCTGTATTTGGCTTTTTGTTTTTAGGTGCAGCCGCTTTTACCACCATTGTTACGCTGGTGATTTCTCAGCAGCCACCCATTCCTTTAAGCGCAACACCAACGCAGTGGTTCGTTTTAGTTTATATGGGAGTCATTGCATCAGGGCTTGGTTTCTTCCTTTGGAATAAAGGCGCTACCAAAACAAGTGTCGGAGTATTAGGCGTCTTTAACAATGCGGTAGTGCCATTGGCTATGTTTGCCTCCTTGTTTATTTTTGGTGAAGCTAAGGGAGGAACACCAGAAGAACTTGTCAGGCTTGCCATCGGATCACTATTGATTTTGGCGGCGCTATTGATTGCAAAGCGAAAATAAATGTCTTGATGATAATTGGCTCAGTTTTGCTGATAGGGGTTTTGCAGCCATCCCCTAGAAATCAGCACTAAATGAAGTAAACACGCATTTACTTCATTCACTAAAAGCTGAAATTTTAATGAATGTCTCATTAGCATCAGTAATGATGCCCTGTTTATCTGTAATTTAATAGGAAGGCAATACCGTTTATTCCTAATCCTGTTGCCTATCTAATCATTTGCGCGATCAGCTAGACACTCAGGCAGGTGATGTAACGTCCTAGCGAAGCGCTATCTATCGGTTAGCGTTGCTAGTTAGGGGGGCGTTCACTCTGATATCGTTATGAGTGCCGACTTCAGACGTTTGACATCCATTGGCGCTTTTCCCATTGCATCAAGTTTTACGTTATGCAAAGCATTTGAAATTAAACGATTAACGATATTCCAATTTCCTTTCAATCCACATGTATCTACAATTTCACAATCACCTCCATCTAACTTAACACATTCCGTTAATGCAATCGGTCCATCGATAGCTTCAATGACTTCTGCAATTGATATTTGATCGGGTTGACTACTAAGTTTATAACCACCGTGAGGCCCCCTAACAGATTCCACTAATTTGCTATGGGTAAGAGATCGCATCAATTTACGCAAGGTCGGCAGAGGCAAAGCAGTTAACTCGCACAATTTATCTAGAGTGATTAACTCCTCGCGACCACACATTTTGAATACCACCAACAACGCATAATCGGCCATGCGGCTAATTCTTATCATAAAAGACTCCCGCAAGAAAATAATAGTCTTAATCAGTGATAATCATAATATATAGTCTACGCCAATGATATTATTTTTTATGCCATACCTCGCTCAGTAAATTTAACGGGCCAGGAAATTCTTGTCTAACATAAAGTCAAAAAATAACCTCATTACTTCTACTCTATATATCAAACCGCTTCTCATTGTAATGCTATCAAGTAGGGTTCCTTATCTTCAGAAAAGGCATAATAAATACTAATTTGGTATTGTATTGTTGTTGCGTGTCATATAAATTAATAACATTACTAATTTAGTATTCTTAATGGTGCTAGAGTCTCTTTGAATACAATCTAGAACATAAAAGTGGCTATGTGACCGCTAGAGAAAGATCCGTGCCAAATGAAGATGTTTAGTATCTGGTATCTGGTATGTGACTCGGCACTATTTACTTGGCAAACCTATAAAAAGAGAGTGGATCACTATGAGCGATAGCAGTGTTATTGATGATCGTATTAATTCCGGTTACGACGCAGGTTTTATAACCGATATTGAAATGCAAACGTTTGATCCTGGATTAGATGAAAATGTCATTAGGAAAATATCGGCCAAAAAAAATGAACCTGCATTTATGTTGGAATGGCGGTTAAATGCCTATCAACAATGGCTAAAGATGGAACGCCCAGAATGGGCGCAGGTCAATTATCCTGAAATTGACTTCGACGCTATTTCTTACTATTCAAGTCCGAAAAGTCAAGACGATGCACCAAAAAGCTTGGATGAGGTTGACCCTGAATTGTTGCGTACCTATGAAAAATTAGGTATCCCATTGCATGAGCAAGCGGCACTGGCTGGTGTTGCCGTTGATATCGTGTTTGATAGTGTGTCTATTATTACCACCTTTAAAGAAAAGCTGGCTGAATCTGGGGTGATTTTCTGTTCACTTTCAGAAGCGATTATCGAACATCCTGAATTAATTAAAAAATATTTGGGCTCTGTTGTGCCCATTAGCGATAACTTTTATTCGGCATTAAACTGTGCAGTATTTAGTGATGGCTCGTTTGTTTATATTCCAAAAGGAGTTAGATGTCCGATGGAGTTGTCGACCTATTTTCGGATCAATGAAATGAATACCGGCCAGTTTGAGCGTACCTTGATTATTGCTGATGAGGGGAGCTATGTTAGCTATCTTGAAGGCTGTACTGCCCCATCGCGAGACGAAAACCAACTTCATGGCGCCGTCGTTGAGTTAGTTGCGTTAAAAGGCGCACAAATCAAATATTCAACCGTTCAGAACTGGTATCCAGGCGACGTGAACGGTAAAGGCGGGATCTATAATTTTGTGACCAAACGGGGTGTCTGCCACACAGATGCGAAAATATCTTGGACTCAGGTAGAAACGGGTTCAGCCATTACATGGAAGTACCCCAGTGTGATATTACTGGGTGATAATAGTGTCGGTGAATTTTATTCAGTTGCCTTAACTCGTCACGCGCAACAAGCTGATACGGGAACCAAGATGATCCATCTTGGTCGTAATACTCGCAGTACCATTATCTCAAAGGGTATTTCAGCGGGCAAAGGCTCAAACTCATATCGTGGATTAGTCCATATGTCGCCCAAAGCAGATGGTGCACGTAATTTCACCCAATGTGATTCACTGTTAATTGGTGATAAATGTGCAGCTCATACATTCCCTTATATTGTCAGCAAAAATCCCAGTGCGATAGTTGAACATGAAGCAACGACTTCAAAAGTCAGTGACGATCAGTTATTTCTGTGTCAGCAACGCGGTATCGACCCTGAAAAAGCAGTATCAATGATTGTTAATGGCTTCTGTAAATCCGTTTTTAAAGAGCTGCCAATGGAGTTTGCTGTTGAAGCCGGAAAACTGTTAGAGGTTAGCCTAGAAGGCTCGGTTGGATAACGCGCTAGGTAGGTCAACCCTGACAACAGGCGTTGTATCACGTTAATAAAGACGTTACTTAAATAGATAAAGGTTACAGATGCTAAAAATTATAAATTTAAAAGCCAAAGTTGATGGCAAAGAGATCCTTAAAGGATTAAATATCGAGATTAAACCGGGTGAAGTCCACGCAATTATGGGACCTAATGGCAGCGGAAAGAGTACATTATCCAATGTCCTAGTAGGTCGTGATGGCTATGAAGTGACCGATGGAACAGCGATGCTTGAAGGCAAAGATTTATTAGCACTTAAGCCTGAAGAGCGTGCCCGCGAAGGTATTTTTCTTGCTTTTCAATATCCGGTTGAAATCCCAGGAGTCAGCAATCTCGAATTTTTAAAAACATCCCTTGAATGCCTCTATACACATCAAAACAAGCCACTGCTAAGTGCGGTTGAGTTTATGAAGCTGGCGCGTGAAAAATGCAAGCTCGTTGACCTAAGTACTGATTTTCTTAAGCGTGGGGTCAATGAAGGCTTTTCGGGTGGAGAGAAAAAACGCAATGAAATTATGCAGATGCTAATGTTAGAGCCTACGCTATGCATACTTGATGAGACCGACTCAGGCTTAGATATCGATGCACTCAAAGTGGTAGCTGATGGTATCAATACCTTACGCAGTCCCGATCGCTCCTTTATTGTGATCACTCACTACCAACGATTATTAGATTACGTTCAACCTGACTTTGTCCATGTATTGTCCGAGGGACAGATCGTTAAATCTGGCGGAAGTGAGTTGGCGTTGGAATTAGAAGAAAAGGGCTACGGTTGGTTAGATAATGGAACTGAGCAACCCGTTAATCCAATTGAGGTTTAACAATGAATAATCTAACACAAATAGCAACGGGTGTTTCCAACATTCCAATTCACCAGAAAAATGCTTGGTTACAACCCATCCGTGCAGCGGCAAGCGAGCGCTTAACCTATCTACAAATCCCGACGCAGAAAACCGAAGATTGGAAATATCTGAAGCTTGAACAACTGTTAGCGAGTGACCCAACAGACATACACAGTACTGGGGAGTTCGATCCAAAAAGTGTCAATGACATCAGAGATACCCATGAGATCAATAACGTACTTTCACAGTCTTTGATAAGTGATTTTGATGCGTATCGGTTAGTGTTTGTTAATGGAGTATTCGTGGGTGAGTTATCGCAACATGATAGCAACCCATATAGTGTTTTATTCTCCGAGGCTAGCACAGCTCAGCAGCAAATCATTGTTGATCACCTAGACAGTAGTCATAGCCATTACCATGACTATTTTTCAAGCCTAAACAGCGAGCAACTTGAAGACGGTTTGCTTATACATATTCCTGAGCATTGCCTTGTTGATAAGCCTTTTTATATTGTAAACCTATTGATAGGCGAACAGCCAAAAACGCATATGATGCGGGTATTGATTATTGCTGAAACAGGCAGTAAAGCGACAATAATCGAGCATGAGGACACCCCTGTCACACATACAGGAATGGTTAATACTGTGATTGAATGCTTTGTTAATGACAACGCAGATATTACTCATAGCCGGATCCAACTTGATGAGAGCGTGACTAGCCTATGTAGTCAGCGCGTTAAACAAGGTCGTAATAGCCTTTATCAACAGTATCAAATTAGCCTAGCCTCTAAACTAAAGCGTAATGATCTTACCGTGGCTTTAGTAGGGGAGTATGCTAGTGCGGATATTCGAGGCAGTTTTTACGGTCGCAACCAACAAACTATTGATAACCATACTTGCATGGAACATATGGCACCAAATTGTACCAGCAACGAGATATTTCGAGGTTTAGCCGATAACGAAGCCAATGCCGTGTTCAATGGCCGTATTCATATTCATCCAGACGCTCAAAAAACGGTAGCCAAGCTAAGCAATAAAAATTTATTACTGTCAGATTTTGCAACGATTAATACTAAACCTGAATTAGAGATCTATGCTGATGATGTGAGATGTTCACATGGTGCCACGGTAGGTCAAATTGATAGTGATGCGCTGTTTTATTTACAATCTAGAGGCATTTCAAGGAGCGAAGCGAAACGACTGTTGAGCCTAGCCTTTATTGCTGAGATAGTCGATAAGGTTCCAGAAACGAGTGTACAAGCGTTTATTACACAACGTTTTTCTAGCTTATTTTTATCATTACAGTACCCCGGGGGGAAATAACCAATGTCTCCTTTATCGGCAGTTGTGGAAGATAACACCTTTGATATTGTAAAGATCCGTCAGGATTTTCCTTTATTAAATAAGAGTATTAAAGGTCGACCGTTAATTTATTTGGATAATGCCGCTACAACTCAAAAACCACAAATTGTTATTGATGCTACAAATCAATTTTATAGTAATAGCAACGCGAATGTGCATCGAGGTGCCCATACCTTGAGCGATGATGCCACTGAGCTTTTCGAGAAAGCACGCAGTAGCGTACAAGGCTTTATTAATGCCAAGCACAGTCACGAAATAATTTGGACAAAAGGAACCACCGAAGCGATTAACATGATCGCAAGTGGATTAGCACAAAGTCATTTGAAGCCAGGTGATGAAATTCTTATTTCAGCAATGGAGCACCATGCCAACATTGTACCTTGGCAAATAGCGGCACTACGAAGCGGTGCAAAACTAATGGTTGTGCCAATTAATGAGAAAGGCGAGCTAATTTTTTCAACTTTTAAAAAATTACTTAACAAAAAAACCGCCATTGTTGCCATGACCCATGTTTCCAACGCACTCGGCACGATTAATCAGGTAAAAGAAATCGTGAGGCTTGCTAAGCAAGTCGATGCGATTACTGTGATAGACGGTGCCCAAGCCGTTGCTCATTGTCCTGTCGATGTGCAGCAACTCGATTGCGATTTTTATGCCTTCTCAGGGCATAAGTTATTTGGTCCAACGGGTATAGGCGTATTGTACGGGAAAGAGGATCGGCTTGAACAACTCCCCCCATTTCAAATGGGGGGCGAGATGATTAAAACGGTGACTTTTGAACAGGCTACATGGAATGAGTTGCCCTATAAATTTGAAGCGGGCACGCCGAATATAGCGGGGGCTGTCGGACTTGCAGCGGCAATAGATTACCTTAATAGCATTGATCGAGTCGGGGCCATGTTACACGAAAAGCGATTAATGAATTATTGCTTAGCGTTAGCACAGAGTATGGATGATATTCACCTCTATGGTACGGCAGAAAATAAAACGGCTATTTTCTCTTTTCTCATGGGGGATTCACATCCAAGTGATGTGGGGACTTTACTCAACCAACAAGGCGTAGCAGTTCGAACCGGGCATCATTGCACTATGCCATTGATGAATGAGCTGGGTATTTCAGGCACGGTACGCGCTTCATTTTCTCTCTATAACACAGAAGAAGAAGTGGCCATGTTATTTGCCGCGTTGACTAAAGTTAAAACCTTCTTATAACTAAATAATGACGATAACAAGGGTAATCTTATTATGACAGTAATGAAATTTGAACCAAATAAAACCAGTGTTACCTTGAGTGACAATGCTCGTAGTTACCTGGAGAAAGAAATCCTTAATAAAAACGCTTTTGGTCTGTGTTTTTCAGTGAAAAAAAGTGGCTGCAATGGTTTTAGATATGTGTTGGATTTTATTGACAATCCCATTACTGAAGAGGGGTTCATTGTTATCAACGATAAGCTCAAACTGTACGTCACTCAAGAAGCCTTACCTTATGTAAACGGGACTGAGATTGATTGTGTCACGGAAGGATTGAACAAAGTCATTAAGTTCAACAACCCAAAAAGTTCAGCTGAGTGCGGTTGTGGAGAAAGCTTTTCAGTTTAATGATCCATTCAAAAACATTGACGAATACTGAATAATATTATGGAAAAAAAGATAATTGTAGTGAATAGAGATTGTCCAGCACGATTAGTACCAGTCGGAACCTCTATTACAATAAAAAAAGATACTTTTGTCACTCTGACCCAATCTTTAGGAGGAGCCTATACCGTTTTGGTTAACGGCAATATGGCTCGCATCGATGGTACTGATGGCGATGCACTTGGGTTTAAACCCATCGTCTTAGAATTTGAACTCTCAGATGATAAGTCAGGCAATCAAACGGTGCTTGAAAGTAATGTCTGGAAGGCGTTATCTGCTGTTTACGATCCAGAAATACCTGTAAGCATTGTTGATTTGGGTTTGATATACCATTGTAAGATAGAAGCCAATAGCGTAGTGATTACCATGACGTTAACCGCGCCAGGCTGTGGCATGGGACCGGTATTGATCGAGGATCTCAAATACAAAGTTGGGCTAGTGCCTAATGTCAATACTGTCTTAGTGGACCTTGTTCTTGACCCGCCTTGGAGTCGAGAAATGATGACGGAAGAGGCGCAATTAGAAATGGGGTTATTTTGATGAGCACACTGTCTATTATCGGTTTACCAGAAAGCCCTTTTGGTAGTGAAATCAGATCTGAAGACATCAAAGAGGCCCTACATTTTTTTGATGACTGGGAAGAACGTTACCATTATATCATCGACCTTGGTAAGGAACTTCCTAGCATGCCAGTAGCGTTTAGAACCGATGAGAATTTTATCGTCGGTTGCCAAAGTCAGGTATGGCTAGTATGCGAATACGATGAAATAAATAACATTCTTTTGATGGCTGTCGACAGTGAAGCTCAAATTGTTAAAGGATTAGCGGCTATTGTTCTTAGTGTATTTAATAAAAGAACACCTCAGGATATTACCGGTGTTGATATCGAAGCGTTCTTCACCGAAATTGATTTATTCAGTCACTTAAGTGCCCAGCGTGGTAATGGTTTACGCGCCATGGTCAAAAAGATTTTACACTTAGCCAAGAAGTATAGCTAAAGCAAATTTTAAATAACAAATAACAAATAACTAGGAATGATAAATGGATATCATGTTAGTCATATTACTTAGCCCGTATTTTAAACCATATTAAGTAATAAAGCGTAAGGTCTTATATAAGGTAAAAAAAAGCCCAGTAGGTAAGGTGTTTTTCACTTTAGCCGCCAAAATCCTTGTACGCTATAGGGAAATAAACGTCAAAAAAGAAGGACTACCAACTTAGACGCTGGGTGCTTTATTGAACAGCAGTCCACAGCATTCTCTAGGGTAATACTGGATTCAAATAAGCACCATTTTGCGGTTAAATGAGATCTTTTTCCTGCCGGTGTTTTTCAAAAGAGTTGTGTCATCCCCAAAGAGCTTGGTTTTACTCAGCGGCAGAGGGCCATTCGTACTTACAATCTGCCATGTATACCTGCATCCCACAGGTAAATTAATTATGAAAATGTACAGGAAAAACATGAATAAAAAATTCAACCCCGAAAAAGTCACAGATGTCGTTCATTGGAACGATACATTATTCTCTTTCAAGACAACGCGTAGTCAAGGCCTTCGATTTAGAAATGGGGAATATGTCATTATTGGCTTAGCGCAGAAAGAGACTAAACCAATCCTGCGAGCCTATAGTCTTGCTAGCGCAAACCATGAAGAATACTTAGAGTTTTTCAGTATTAAAGTCGAGGGGGGGGCTTTTACATCAAAATTACAACATTTAGCTATTGGAGATGAAGTTATTATTGGTAGTAAGCCAACAGGAACACTGGTTATTGATGATTTAAAAGACGGTAGAAATTTACTCTTGATTGGCACAGGTACAGGGCTGGCCCCGTTTTTAAGTATTATTAAAGATCCTGAAACCTATGAACGTTTTGAAAAAGTTATTTTGTTCCATGGCGTAAGGTATACCAATGAGTTGGCATACCATGAGATATTAACAACAGATCTTCCTAATCATGAATATCTTGGTGAAATGATAACTGAACAACTCATCTACTATCCGTGTGTCACTCGTGAACCCTATAAAAATCAAGGACGAATTACTGATTTAATTAATTCGGGGAAATTATATACAGATATTGGGATAGCCGAACTCGACCCTGAACTTGATCGAATAATGTTGTGCGGTAGTCCTTCCATGTTAGAAGACACTTGTGCCATGCTTGATGAAAAAGGCTTTAAGGAAAGTCCTAAAAAGGGAGTGCAAGGAGACTACGTTGTTGAGAGAGCTTTTGTTGAAAAATAGCCGTTTTGAAGCCAATAGCACTAAATAGCTCAATTACACTCATTCGGCGAAAAACCCCGAGACCCGAGCGAAACGAAAGTCGCGAGGGATTTAGGGGATCTAATTTAACCACCCAGCCTGTTATTAAGGTGTCTATACAATCAACTTAAACAGAGACTCATATGAAAATTTTTATTAGCATCGCACTCTTGACCATCCTATTACCAACAATGAGTTATGCAGAAGATGTACATAAGCATGAAGAACACGTAAAGGCTTCTGGTGTGGAGGCGCTTTCTCCTGATTTGCGCAAACTATTATCTGAAGAAATGAAAGCATTACAGAGTGGAATGATGTCTATCATCCCTGCATACATTTCTGGAAACTGGAGCGAAATAGAAACTACGGCACAGAAAATAAAGAGTAGTTATATATTGAAACAAAGCCTAACTGAAAGCCAAGTAAAAGAACTACATTCAGTATTGCCACCTGAATTTATTGAAAAAGATCAGCGGTTTCATTATTTAGCAGGAATGCTTGAACATGCCGCACAAAGTAAAAAGCCAGAGCTAATAAATTTTTATTTTTCTGAAATGAATGAGTCGTGCGCTAGTTGTCATGCCGTATTTGCAACGCATAAATTTCCAGCCTTGAAACCAGCGGAAAAAGATGGGCATGCACACTAATATGCATAACTAATAGGATTTAATTTAACCACCTATGATTGATCCGTTGAATTGCTCGTAGAGAAAATTATACAAGGTGATCGCAACTCAAATAGAAAGGGGTTATGTTGTTACTTCAAAAAATGGGTAGCATGTATTTGCTATGTATTTGCTATGGGATAGATATTGAAACCTGTCATCAATATGGCGGTGTGGTTAAGATCATTAAGCATTGAAGATCCAGCAGTGATAACAAAGATACTAAGTCATCTGAATAAAAAAATGACGCAATTGTCAAAATCATTCTTACGGTAAGTAGAGCACCTCCTCAGGCAAGTCTATTTAAATAAACATAAGTTAATCATAAACAAAAGCAATATTCAGAGCTGGTTTGCCCAACAGCGGGCCGCAGTTGCCCTTTACCTCACATTTTATGAAAACGGGTGAGTACATGGGAGAAATGTCTGACTTTCGTAGCTCCATTAAGATGAAGAGAAAGATGAAATTATCAACTAAAGTATATTTTAGATCTAATGAAAAATGACGTTTATTCTACTTATCCTCCGCATTCAGCCTCTTAGCTTTTATCGCACTTTTATTTATCATCTTCTATCAGTGCAGTTTTATCTTTTGGCGCTTTAAATGATTCACGCATCTTTTGCATCATCGCGTAGAAGATAGGTACCAGTATGGTTGCGAGTATTACTGATGCAACCATGCCCCCTAATACAGCATAACCTAATGATTTTCGGCTTTCAGCACCTGCGCCTGTTGCAAGAACAAGTGGTACAACACCTAATACAAAAGATAGCCCAGTCATCAGTACAGCACGGAAACGCAAACGACCCGCTTCAACAGCGGCTTCCAGCGTTGGCTTGCCACCTTCTTGTAATTCTTTAGCAAACTCTACTATCAAGATAGCACTCTTACTGGCGAGACCAATTAATAACACTAAACCGATTTGAGCATACAAATTAAGCTCATAACCCATAATGTTAAGGTAAATAAAAGCACCTAACATAGCGAGGGGAACAGAAAGCATTACCGCTAATGGAATGGTCCAACTCTCATATTGTGCGACTAGGAATAGATACGTAAATACAAAAGCTAAAGCAAAAATATATGGCGCTAAATTTCCCGCTTGTAGCTCTTGGAACGTTTGTCCAGTCCATTCATAACTGTAACCAGAGGGTAATGTATTCACAGCACGTTCGACTGCCGCTATCGCTTCACCGGTACTGTATCCTGGTGTGGGGAAAATATTGATATCTGTTGAGCTAAATAAATTGTACTGTTTAACGGATTCGGGTCCAAGAATCGGTGTTATTTCAACTAGCGTGCTGAGTGGCACCATCTCATTGTTTTTTGTGCGCACATAGTAGCTATTAATATCTGTTTCACTGTCTCTGAACTCATTATCCGCTTGCACCATGACACTAAACACTTTACCAAAGCGATTAAAATCATTCACGTAATAGCCACCCAGTTGGGTTTGTAAGGTATTAAAGATAACGCTCAATTCGATGCCTAAATCTTTTGCCTTTTTACGGTTAATATCCAGATACATCTGAGGCACATTAGATCGAAAGTTACTAAATGAAAAGGCAACTTCAGGTAAACTATTGAGATTTAATATAAAGGATCCCATCACTTGTGATAATTGTTCTGGAGTTCTTCCTTGCGTATCTTGCAATACAAATGAAAGTCCACTGGTAGCACCTAAACCAGGGACAGAGGGCAGGGCAAAGGCCATTACTTTTGCAGAAGGTAATGTATTAAATTTCCCTTGTAAGCGTGCGATGATTTGATTCTGATGCATGCTTTTATCACTACGTTCATCCCAATCTTCAAGGGTAATAATGAGCAAACCACCGTTAGATGCAACTGAGCCCGTTAAAATACTAAAACCACTCACATGAATAACATCAGCTACACCTGGCTCATCGCTCGCAATCGTCACTAATTCATCTATAACATCTTCTGTACGGTTAAGTGAAGCACCATCAGGTAGCTGAATATCTACCATAAATGATTTTTTATCTTCGATGGGGATAAAGCCAGAAGGTGTATTACCGGCAAGTACGAATAATGCACCCATTAGTATCACAAAGCCGATGCCGACGAGTAATAATCGGCGTACTAATAGACTGACTATCGCAGTATAGCGTTCGGTTAATTTATTAAAGAACTTGTTAAACTGAAAATGAAAGCCTTTTGTATGTTTTTTGGGTTTGCGTAATAATGTTGCCGCTAATGCAGGGCTTAAGGTCAATGCATTGACTGACGAGATAAGCACTGAAATACAGATAGTAATAGAGAATTGAGCATACATTTGCCCTGTAATACCTGGCATTACTGCTGTTGGGGCAAAAACAGCTAATAATACTAATGTTGTCGCAATGATGGGCCCAGTCACCTCTTTCATTGCTTTTTCAGTGGCATCTATGGGGGATAATCCTTCATCTTCCATTAAGCGCGTTACATTTTCTATCACTACGATTGCATCATCTACCACAATACCAATTGCGAGCACCAGAGCGAACAGTGAGATGGTATTAATACTCATGCCAATGGCAAGCATAAAGGCAAAGGTACCGATCAATGAAACTGGAATTGCAATCGCGGGAATAAGAGTTGAACGTACATCTTGCAAAAACAGGAATACAATTAAAATAACAAGCGCAACCGCAACTAATAATGTTTCAATCACTTCACCAATAGAAGCGCTAACGGCTTCGGTCGTATCATAAGCGATGACACTTTCAATATCCGTTGGGAAGCTAACAGATAAACGTTCAAGATCTTTTTTGATTGATTCTGCTACCTCTAACGCGTTTGCCCCCGGAGATTGATATACGGCAATAATGGCAGAGGGTTTATTATTAAACTTACCTTCAGCATCGTAGCTACTTGAGCCTAATTCTATGCGAGCAACTGCATTTAAATAAACTTTCGAACCGTCAGGATTCGCACGGATCATAATCTCTGAAAATTCTTCAGCAGTTTGGAAGCGACCTTTAGTTTGCAAAGTATATTGAAAACTTTGGTCTTTAGAGGAGGGGGACGCACCAACACGACCTGCTGCAACTTGAATATTTTGTTCTCGTATAGATGCAATCACATCTTCTGTGGTGACATTTAAGGTAGACATTTTATTCGGATCAAGCCAGATACGCATTGCATAATCCATCGCACCAATAATTTGTACTTCTGATACGCCTGGCTGACGGGCTAAAGAATCTTTAATATTGATATTGGCATAATTGCTTAAAAACAGAGAGTCGAAGGTTTCATTAGGTGAGTTTAAATTAACCACTAATAACATATTCGGTGATTTTTTCTTTACAGACACGCCTGATTGTTGCACTTCTGCAGGCAGTTTTGCCATCACTGAGGTAACACGGTTTTGCACGTTGACCTGAGCCATATCAGCATCAGTTCCTACAGCAAAGGTAATACTAAGTGAATAACTACCATCATTTGCACTACTTGAAGACATGTATAACATATCCTCTACACCGTTTACTGATGACTCGATTGCTTGAGCAACGGTAGATTTTACTGTTTCAGCACTTGCGCCCCGGTAACTTGTCGTAACACTCACCTGTGGAGGTGCAATTTCAGGGAATTCGGCGACAGATAAAATGGGAATAGATAATAAACCTGCAAGCGTTAATACAATTGAAATAACAAAAGCAAATTTAGGTCGATGAATAAAGAATGTACTAATCATATTGGTAACCTATTTTTCATTTTTTGAAGCGAAAGGAGTTTCAGTCTGCTCTGTTGTTTCAACTACAATACCGACACGCACTTTTTGTAACCCTTCAACGACTATTTTTTCACCGAGTTTTAACCCTTTTATCACTTCCCAACGAACATCATAACGAGTACCTAGTTTAACCATGCGTTTTTCAATTTTGTTTTCTTCGTTAACCACTAATACAAAACGTCCTTGTTGCTCTTCTTGTACGGCTGATTGTGAAATCACAACAATTTTTTCTTCGTGGGGCATTGCGAGTGACAATTTAGTATATTGCCCTGGTAATAAGGATGCCTTGGGGTTAATAAATATCGCTCTAATAGCTAATGTACCTGTGCTTTGATCAATACGGTTATCAATGAAGTCAATTTTCCCTGTATGAGGGTAGTCCAGTGTATCTGACAAGTTAATTGTCGCCGTCAAGTCATCTGTGTCTACAGTGAGTCCATCGGTAAACTCTTTACGCGCTTTAGTTAATGTTTTTTCAGGAATTTGAAAGTTAACCCAAATAGGGTCGAGTTGTACTAATGTCGCTAACTCTAAATTATTTGCAGTGATTAAGTCCCCTGTGCTCACTTTTGAGCGACTAATTCGGCCTGAAATAGGTGCCATTATTTTTGTATAAGAAAGGTTTAATAAAGCATTATCTAGATAGGCTTGTTTAATCGCTACATCTGACTCTGTTTGATTCATACTGGCTGTTAATTCATCTATGTCCAACTCTGAAATTGCACCCGTGTTAATTAATTTTTGACCACGTTGCCAACGGTTTTTAGCAATTTTGTAAGCTGACTGCGCATGTTTTAAAGATGCTTTTTGTTGATTTACTTCTGTATTATAAGGGGTAGCGTCAATTTCGAATAAAAGATCACCTGCTTCTACATCATCACCACCAGTAAAATGACGCTTTAATAAAACACCTTCAACTTGCGCACGGAGCGATACATCTTCAGTTGCTTCTGTTCTACCTATAAAAGCCATTTCTGGCACAATATCGATCTCTTTTATTATCTCAACAACAACATGTGGTGCCGGAGCTGCAACCTGTGTTATGGCTGCATCGTTACAAGCAGAAAGAAGCAATAATAATGAAACAATAAGTAGGGAGCGTGGCAGTGAAAATGTGTTCATGAGTAAGCCTTATAAGTCAATTTGATTGCTTAAAAATTAAGCTTATTAAATAAGTTCAATGATTGCTATTATTTAATGGTTTTATTTATATTGTAGTGATGCTTGGAAGGGGAGTTGTTAGTCGGAAGTATTTAGCCATTAGCTAAATACTAAGTTCTATGTTTTAAATTGGTGGAGCTATGCGGGACCGAACCGCTGACCTAGCTGAGCTATAGCCCCATCGTATTGATCAGAGATAAATTAACATTGCCATCCAAGATGGTTGGCTAAATAACAAACAATAATCTACGCTTTATTTACCCTTTCAAAATGGTAATTGAAGTTGGCCATACCCAGACAAACAATCATTAGCTTAGATGACACACCTTCTCACTGTATATAGAAAGTTATCATTGTTGCTCGCGTGGAGTGCGTAAGGCTTTTCTGTGCGGCATTGATAACTCAACAGGCGAAAATTTTGAGCATCGCCGAGAGTGGGTTGATTTACGTATTCTTGAATTGGCTACCATCTTTGCGATTGATATCTGCACTTATGCATTCTTATTAATAAGTAGGGAGCGACCATTTGCATGTGGTGATAAAAGTTGATGCAGATAAGGCTAAACAATGGTCAGATAAAGACGTGCTTATGCAGTGGCATAAAAGCTTTAAAGGCACATTGTTAACTAATAAGTTTGTCAAAAGGGAAGACCTCAACCAATTTGAATGATTTAATTTAGCCATGATGGTTCCGTTGAATTGGCAGTAGAGCAAAATATACAAGGTGATCGCGACTCAAATAGGAAAGGGTTATGTTGTTACTTCAAAAAATGGCTGGCTATGTATTTTTAGAAGCCGATATGGCACCTCTTATCAATGAATTAAAGGATTAACTTGATGGACAATGATTCTGCACAGGATTTTTCTAATGGTCTAACGCAAAGAAACTCAGCCATAATCGCTGGGTTAGGTCTGTTGGTAATGGTTTTCGCAGCACCCATAGCAAATTTTTATTTCATGTCGCAAAGCGTTGTCAAAGGTGATATCGCTGCAACAGTCAATGGCTTGCAATCCAATGGAACTCCATTTCTAATTGGCACATTCTTGTTATTTGTTACTTATGTGATGGATATTATTGTCGCATGGGCTTTATTTTGGTATTTGCGTAAAGATCAAAGAGCGCTTTCACAGTTGGTTGCGTGGTCTCGGCTTATTTACACTGCGCTTGCTTTCGTTGGTCTATCTTCGAGTATTCTAGCCTACGACTTGGCTGTGAGTCTGTCGATATCAAATTTATTCAGCGAATCAGATATCCAATCTATGGTTTTTGCCCACCTGTCAGCGGCTAAGTCGATGGAGTCGATGGCGCTGATGTTGTTTGGGGTTCACCTAGGTATGCTCAGTATTTTGTTATGGCGTTCTACCGTTACTCCAAGCTGGCTTAGTATTCCAGTGGGGCTAGCCGGCACGTCTTATATTGGTATGTATTTAGGCAAATACTTTGCTCCAGATGTCGATTGGGGCTGGTTAATTCTCTTTGCACTAGGAGAACTCGTATTGATGGTTTGGTTACTTGCATTCGGTTGGCGTAAACAAAGTTAGCCACACGCTGAAATATTCATTTAACAAGCGACTATGGACTATTGACTCGAATATGATTGAAACGGTGAAGGGTGTTTGGACGCT
>TARA_R110000851_G_scaffold44749_4_pt1 | contig 92297 bp, 82 predicted proteins | sample TARA_R110000851 | Tara Oceans TARA_R110000851 (sample SAMEA4397627) | marine metagenome | biome: Polar Biome; feature: [DCM] deep chlorophyll maximum layer (ENVO:01000326); material: water (ENVO:00002006), including particulate matter (ENVO:01000060) such as... | depth 17 m
GACGCCAACGATGTCATGATTGCTTAGCGCAACAATAACAATGGAATATGACTTTTACTGATCATCCGTGTCGTGTTGCTGCCTACAAAAAATTCGCGAATACGTGAATGACCATAAGCACCCATGACCATTAAATCAATTTGGTTTGCTAGTTGGTAAGCTTCAAGGGCAATTTGCACCTCTCCCTGACAAACCGCTGTTGTCACCTCAAAACCTGCCTCGGTAAGAGATTCTGCAACCAAGGTCAATTCGGTCATTGCTTGAGATTGATGGTCAGATGCCATCACCAAATGGCATTCGAGCCCTTCAAGTAGTGGACTGCTTACCACTCGATTAAGGACTGTTTTAGAGGTCTCACTGCCATCGTAGGCAATCATAAAACGTGTTGGTATTTGAAACTCAGCCATGACAACTAAAATAGGCTGTTTAAGAGTTCGAATAACACTTTCTAAATGAGTTCCAATCGCCTGCGCCTGATCTTGATGTTGCTCCCCTTGACGCCCGATAACCACGAGTCTGGCATCGGATTCTTGCTCTAGCAGCGTTTCAACCAAATCCCCATGCCGCTGTAGCGTTTCAACCACAACTAAAGGTTGTGCGTCAATAATGCGCGTTTTGGCATCTTGAAGCATATATTTGCCTTGTTCGAGTGCAAGCTTGCTCATGCGCCCTTCAAGTTCAACCATTTCAGCAAGTAGATGTTCTCGGCTACCAAGGCCAATATTTCCCGACAGGTTTAACTCTGTAGGATAGCCCGATTTATCCAATACATGTAGTAAGGTTACCGGGGCATCTAACTGCATGGCCGCCCATCCACTGGCATCGGATACGGCGAGTGTGGCTTTTGAACCATCGATACAGGCAATCACATTTGTCATCATTATTATCCTTTTATGCTGTTGCTATGGGCTTAGTGACCAGACATTATGTTTTCAACGTCTTCGGGCTTATCATGCACACCAAATTTATCCACAATGGTCGCACTTGCTTCGTTAAGACCAATCAATTCAACTTCAGTCCCCTCTCGGCGGAATTTAATCACCACCTTATCGAGTGCAGATACGGCAGTAATATCCCAAAAATGTGCTTGAGATAAATCAATGGTGACCTTATCGACCACTTCTCTGAAATCAAATGAATCAACAAATTTTTCAGCTGAGGCAAAAAATACCTGTCCGACAATTTGATAATGACGCTCAGCTTCGGCTGTCGTCGAGGTGCTCTTAACAACCATGAAACGGCCAACTTTATTGGCAAAGAATAGCGACGCGAGTAACACGCCAACAAATACTCCAATGGCTAAATTATGGGTTGCCACGACAACAACTACTGTGGCGACCATCACAAGGTTAGTCGATAAAGGATGATGTTTAAGATTACGAATAGAATCCCAAGAGAAGGTTCCTATAGACACCATGATCATCACGGCAACGAGTGCGGCCATAGGGATCATTTTTAACCATTCACCCAAAAATACGATTAACACTAATAGGAAAATACCCGCTGAAAAGGTCGACAAACGTCCACGACCGCCAGATTTAACATTGATAATTGATTGACCGATCATGGCACAACCCGCCATTCCGCCCAGTAAACCGGCACCGATATTGGCAATACCCTGCCCTTTACATTCGCGGTTTTTATCGCTTGGCGTATCGGTTAAGTCATCAACAATGGTGGCAGTCATCATCGATTCTAATAAACCAACAACAGCCAGTCCTGCAGAATAAGGAAAGATAATCATCAAGGTTTCAAACGTTAACGGCACATCAGGCCAAAGGAAAATAGGTAACGTATCAGGAAGTTGCCCCATATCACCGACAGTACGGATATCTAAACCAATAAACGCAGCAAACACAGTTAGCGCGACAATACACACTAAGGGCGAAGGCAGCGATTTACCAATCACAGGAATTAATGGAAATAAGTAAATGATACCCAGGCCTGCTGCTGTCATGGCGTACACATGCCAAGTCACATCAGTGAGTTCAGGCAACTGAGCCATAAAGATTAAAATGGCTAACGCATTCACAAAACCCGTCACCACCGACCGCGAGACAAAACGCATCAAACTGCCAAGCTTTAAGTAACCTGCCGCAATTTGGAGTATGCCCGTCAATAGAGTCGCTGCTAATAAATACTCAAGACCTTGTTCTTTAACTAAGGTCACCATCAATAGTGCCATTGCACCCGTGGCAGCAGAAATCATTCCCGGACGACCACCCGTAAAAGAAATCACCACAGCGATACAGAACGAAGCGTACAGGCCAACCTTAGGATCAACCCCAGCAATAATAGAAAAGGCAATCGCCTCAGGAATTAACGCTAGCGCAACGACAATACCGGCTAACAGATCTCCACGGATGTTCGAGAACCACTCTTTTTTCATGCTTTGTATCATGTATTTTACTCTGTTTAAATTTTGGCCAATATATCAACAACATAAGCTAACGCTCGATCTATATCTGCGTGTCACCAGTGAAATTAACTCATTAATACGACAAAATGATATTGGATAATGAGATACGACAAAAACTACCAAGAAGGCAGCGATTACGGACGGATCTAAGCGATCCAAATAGGGAAGGAAATACTAATGCGGCTAGTGCTCATTAATGAAAAAAACCTCGCTATTTTGGTGTTAATTAGGTTTAACATTAATTACACAAGCACTCTATAAAAAGCGCTGGCGGCAGTATAAAGGGTTGTTTAAGCAAAATCAAAGAGCGTAAAAGTAACCTTGCAGACGCTTTTACTAAATGACTGTCTCGTCAGGGCTGTATAAAGTGCCACAAGATATTGATAGCTCAGGTCTAGTTTCATTGAGACAGATGTTGCAAATCGATAGAAAATGATAGTAAGAAAAGCTTTAACCCAGTTTTAGATTTACCATAACAAACTAACCAAACCAATTAGTCTCGCCGATTAATTGTTGCGAGACTAGTATGTAGTCTATCAATAAAGCGCTTAGTATTTAGAAGGCTCATGCATCGTTGCCGCTACTCAATGATCTCCATTTAAGAGAGTGGCGACTTCTGAATAGTTTTCTTTTATGTCTAACAATAGCGCACCTGCATAATGGCTATCTTTAAATGTAGGCTAAACAAGTTTGCATCCGATGACCCATGTACCCGCGTTCGTCATCTGATTATCTAAGGTATTGAAACAGGTAGAATTAGCAATAAATGCTTTAACAAAGCTTCTGATTTTTATTGATTAAAAACCATAATGTTCGGACGTTAAATAAATAATCTCAGCTTCACAGGTTTGAAACATGGTCTCAATTTTTTGAGTTTCTTCATTAATCAGTCGATATGCAAATTGATGCGTTAAACGCTTTTTTTCAATAGGATCGTTTTGAGCATCTAATTCAACTAAATGTACTGATATTAACGTCTTGGGTTCATTTTCAGCATTAGCCTGAGCGCTTACATTTGCTGATAACAAAATGTAGCAGCACACAATAATAATTGACTGCCGAACAATGTCGAATTGAAAACCACGTTAACTCTCCTTGTTGATAAAACAAAACAACTTAAATCGCATAGCGCTATTAACTCAAGCATAATGTAATAATCATGCATATCTGCAGAAGGGTAAGCGGTAAAGCATTAGGTCGTTAGTGCCTTAAAACCGCATCTTCATCAGGGATTTAAAAACTAACCAACCCTGCGCTAAACTTGCCATTCTGCTCAATTATCGGTACTTTTAACCCTATTGAAAGACCTAAAAATAATAACAAAGGATTACGGATGGGAAACATACTTTGGGTGGCCTCTTACCCTAAATCGGGTAATACCTGGGTGCGTGCATTTTTAGAAAACTACATTCAAAATCAAGATCTGCCCATAGACATCAATACCATGCACACCATTTCGACAGCAGAATCGGCGGCGCATCGTTATCAAGCTTATTTACCAAAAGATAAAACCGCCACCACCGAGCTCACGTTAGAAGAAGTCAGTCTACTGCGGCCACAGGTTCAAGCCGATATTGCTCAGCAAGCTAATGGCACTACGTTTGTAAAAACCCACAACTACTTAGGCGAATATAACGGCCAGCCACTGCATAATTCTACTGTCACATCAGGAGCCATCTATGTGGTTCGTAACCCGCTAGATGTGGCAATTTCAATGGCTAATTACTTTGGTTACAGCATCGATGAGGCCATTGCTTATATGGCAGAAGAAATGACGGGTACCCCAAATGAAGCACCACATGTGCCGCAAATTATTACCTCTTGGTCTATGCATGTATCTAGTTGGACAGCCGATGATGCCTCAAAGTTGATTTTACGTTATGAAGATATTTTGGATGACCCCAAAAAAGCCTTCAGAAAAGTTGAGTCATTTTTGGGGTTGAAAAAAGATCCTCTGCGGTTAAAAAATGCCATTAAGCATTGCTCTTTTGCGCAATTAAAAGCCCAAGAAACCAAACGCGGCTTTGTGGAAAAACACGAAAATGCCAATGCTTTTTTTAGAAATGGCGCCAAACATCAGTGGAAAACAAAACTCACCGCTGAACAAGTGCAAAAAATTGTCGACACTCATTATGAACAAATGAAGCGCTTTAAGTATTTACCTGGGGGCAAGTAGCCTTATTGAATAAATGGCGCTTGAAACAACTGACCTTTAAAATAAGTCACTCTTTCGCGCAATCGCGCCGATAAAAAATGTCCTATGGCATCAGCCATAGGACATTTTTATTGGATGTTATTTAGGGTATCGAAGTGATTAATTGTATTTACGCGCTTAACTGGGTTTACGGTAAGCCATGATCAGCAGCACTACACCGGTGAGTAGAAACGGTAAGCTTAACCACTGGCCGGCACTGAGTATCGACTCATGGTAGGCCGCTTGACTCACTTTAACGCTTTCAATAGCAATACGGGCGCTAAAGACTGACACTAAAAACACACCAAAAATCGCACCGTGTTTTTGCTTCATGTTGGTATATTTATAAATGGCGTATAAGCCAATAAATATCAATAAATAAGCAAACGATTCATACAACTGTGCAGGGTGGCGCGGTAACATATCAATACGCTTAAAAATAATTCCCCATGGCAGAGTCGTTGGTTCGCCCAAAATCTCTGAATTAGCAAAGTTGGCTAAACGGACAAAAAAGCCAAATATCGCAGTGGCGATCGCTAAACGATCAAGCAAAAACAAAAACGGTAACTTCACTTTGCGTTGGAAGTAATACAAGCCTATTATCGCCCCGAGCCCACCACCATGGCTGGCGAGTCCGCCTTCCCAAATTGCAAAAATTTTCAGCGGATGAGCAAAGTAATAACTCGGATCGTAGAAAATACAATGGGCTAAACGCGCACCAACAATAATGCCCACCACACAATAAACCAATAGGTTATCGAGTGATTCAATATCTAAGCCTTCTTTTGTGTAAATTCGCTTCATCACCTGAAAGCCAGTCGCAATCGCTAACGCAAATAACGCCCCATACCAATGAACCTTTAACCCCATAAAAGAGATCAATACAGGGTCAAGATCCCAAATGATGTGTTCCAAATTACCTACTCCAGTTAATGCTGTGTTTTATCGCATTATGCTAAAACAACTTTGCTGCAGATGATACCCAGATACGCTGCACAAGAGAAAGTTTCATTAACTAATAAACATACTGCGGCTAAATAAGGTAACATTTAGCGCTTATTGACCGTGTGCCAAATGAATGTGTAGAGTTATCTAATGATTGCTGATAAGACCGAATACCATATTGATATAACAGAGCATGGTACTGATGCCATTAATTTGCTGGCGCAAACCAGTGGCTTAAGCAAACAAGTGTTAAAAGGTGCCATGCAAAAAGGTGCCATTTGGCACAGTCACGGCAAGCAAACCAATCGTATTCGACGCGCAAAAAAGCCTCTGCAACCCGGTGACAAACTACACCTTTATTACAATCAATACATTTTAGACGAACAGGTTGCACCGGCAGAGTTACTGTTTGATGAAGGTGAATACAGCATTTGGTACAAGCCTTATGGTATGCGTTGCCAAGGCTCAAAGTGGAGCGACCACAGCACCATTAATCGCTATGCAGAGTTGCATTTACAACCGCAACGTAATGCCTTTATTATCCATCGCCTTGACCGCGCAGCAACCGGTTTATTGCTGCTTGGTCACAGTAAAAAAACCACCGCTGCTATCACTCAGTTATTTCAAAGCCGCGCACTGGAAAAATATTATCAAGTGATTGTCGAAGGCGAGTTTCCTAGCCAACCCATTAGCATTGATAGCCCAGTCGATAATAAACCAGCACTGTCACATGCGACTCGTCTGGTCCATAATCCAGTGCTTAATCAATCAAAGGTGCAGGTAAAAATAGACACTGGCCGTAAACATCAAATTCGTATTCACATGGCTAGCCTTGGTCATCCCGTGGTGGGGGATCGTTTACATGGTCATGGTGACGAGCATTCACCTGATCTGGCACTGACATCGTGTTTTTTTCGCTTTGTTTGCCCAGTCAGTAACACCCTAAAAACCTTTGAATTACCCGAGCATTACCGTCCAGCGTTTATCGTCACCTAAACAATAACAATGTGATTCATAACCACAATCATTGTTCATCAACAGTCATGGAACCACACACTATGCGTCACATTATCATGTTACTTTGCCTTACTTTCAGCCAATGGAGCATAGCCGCCAGTTTACAACTGCTCGACAGTACTGAAACGGTAGTCGTTAACGGTAAGGCCTCTGAGCAATCTAGCGTGAAACTCGACTTAACCCTGCCGGGTGGCATGCAACAGATAGCCTTTCGCTATCAAGCCCGTTACCGCGATAATGGCCGTCAAGATAACTTTATCTCTGACGTCGTTATCTTACGCTTTCAGGCCGAAGAACAAACCTATCAGTTAACCCTTCCGGCCATTAACTCAGCCTCAGACGCCAATCAATTTAATGCTCAACCCGCTTTAGGGTTAATCGATCAAACAGGCAAAACCATGGCGTTTACCCAAGATAAACTGATGAAATCTGGCTTACAAATTGGACGGGATTTTGCCCAAGAAATTGCTCAGTATAATGCCTCTGATGCCATAGCCGCTATCGCACCGAATACAGCCATAATCAGAAGATTAGCAACAGCAGCCCCAGCCATGGCAATAGCAAGCGAACAGGGCTCCCAAGTAATGAGCAATTCCGCAGTTCCATTGGTTAAAAAGCCTGAAGATATAACCCAAGCAGAAGTCAGTAGAATGCTAGATTATTGGTATCAAAAAGCGAATAACCAGACCCAAGCCGAGTTTAAAGCTAAAATAAATCAATAATGATAGATTGTTATAAATCGAGTGTTGAATTTAGATAGCTTGAATTTGATAGCTTGAATTTGATAGCTTGAGTTTAGATAGCTTGAATTTAGATAGCCGCAAACATATCGATGATAATCGATTGGTTAGGAAATATATCGAAATATTATTAGTGCTAATGTCAAAAATTAGCCCCCGCCTGTAGTTAAAGAATTAAAAAACGAATATCCGCTTTATCGAATTAAGCCACAAGGTAATAATTGATAATAATGACTGCATTGTCGGAATCGCTGCCGTTGGTTACCCCAGCGCTAAAGTCAGTAAGATACTTTGAAGCCCCCTTATGTGGATAAATCCTCAAGAGTACTTAGAATCAATTAAGACAATCAATTAAGATAATCAATTAAGACAATCAATTAAAATAATCACCTAGGCTTGCTTACATACCATATCTCCAGCTTTAGACACGCTTAATTATCTAATAAATAGTCAGTCGGCTTTGTAGACCTCTTTTATATCGATTATTTATAGAAGAAAATAGTCCACGGTTAGCCACATGGTCACTGTTTTTTTCTTCAAATTTACAACATACATTTTATCAACATTCATGTTCTACAAAATACATTTAGGCTCAACGTCTTGGCTGGTGAACCTTTGCTATCGATTCATTTCAATGAATTAAAATCATGTCAACCTTGTTATTGAGTTGTTAAATTGATGATGCCGCTGTCATCGCACTGCTATACTCCAATTTACACTATTAAAAGCCTTGAGGTACTCTTTGTCTGAGCTAATTAACTATAAGCATTTGCGTTACTTCTGGGCTGTTGCACATGAAGGAAGTATAGCCAAGGCAAGTAAAAGCTTACATATAACACCCCATACTATTAGCGGACAACTCTCTTTATTAGAGGCTCGCATGGGCTGCGCATTGTTTGAAAAACAAGGGCGAAACTTGGTTTTAACGGAACCCGGTAGAACAGCGCTGAAATACGCTGATGACATTTTCAAATTAGGTCATGAACTCAGTAGTGTAATGCGAAGTTCTGCTTCATGTAACCAGACTGATTTTATGGTCGGTGTGGCAAGCTCTTTACCTAAAACGATTGTATGCAAAATTATTGAGCCCGCATTTCTCATACCTGATGGCATCAACCTGATAAGTACAGAGGGCCCAGTTTCAGGACTATTGGCTGATCTATCCATGCACAAATTGGACATGGTTATCAGTGATGCGCCGACTAACACAACCCAGGGAACCAGCGTGTTTAATCATTACCTTGGTGAGTCTGGATTAACCTTTTTTGGGGTTCCTGAACTCAAAAAACGATTAGCACCGAACTTTCCAAAATCACTTCATCATGCTCCAATTTTATTGCCTACAGAACAATTTGGAATACGGCAGTTATTTGATCAGTGGATTCATAGCCAAAAAATATTTCCTGATGTCGTGGGCCAATTTGATGACAGTGCCTTAATAAAGTCATTTGGACAACGAGGTCTTGGGGTCTTTTTTATGCCTACAGCGATAGCAGATGAAGTATGTCAGAACTTTGGTGTTCAAGTTATTGGGCAAACTAATGAGGTGAAACATAGGTTTTATGCGATTTCGGCTGAACGTAAAATCAGTCACCCTGCGGTTTTGGCCATTTGTAAGACGGCAAGGACCTCTATATTCTCTGATTGAGCTGCACATGTGTAAAGCATCTCCGAGCTTTAATGCTCCTATTTTATCGATAAATTCTACTTAAAATGTCGTTTTATTCGACTGTTAATTAATCCCCCTGTGGTTAACAATCTAGGCTTATAAATACACCTGAAATTGACCTAGGGTATTAAGAAACAATGAAACGTCTTAATGAGGGAAATGAAGCGCCGCGTGCACAGTGCACCTTTAGTTTTCGCTCGGTGATCAGCTGGGCATTCTTGATCCGAGTCGTCTTTTTCAGCATTTTTTGGGCATTACTGGTGCGTTGGCAACAAAGTTCGCTGGGGGTAGGCATTGTTTTTATTACCATTGCGAGCCTGCTCAGCCTCTATTTGGCACAAGGAATACAGCAGAAAAATCAGTGGCTAAGAAGCCCTCTCAATCTATTATCCTTTCTACAATACTTCATTGTACAGTCCTTACTTGGCGGGTGGACTATCGCAAAGCTGGCACTTACCGCTAAGCCTAAGCTTGCACCTGGTTTTATAACGTATTACACCAATTTGGCAAACGAGTCCCAAGTTTTGACCTTTATGCAAGTCTTAAGTTTGTTGCCTGGTACGGTAAGCGCCAAGCAGAATGGTCCGGTGATCACCATTCATGTGATGAATATCAACGAATTTGATCATGCCGAAATCGACGATTGCCAATTGCGCATAAGCAAGCTTTTAGGTACTCCCGTTCAACCATTCGGTGAGGAGAAAAAATGATGACCTTTTTATTAATAGTCGCCCTAGCGTTGGCCATTTTATTGCTATTGAGTCTGCTGCGTTTATTGCGCGCGCCAAGTTACGCCGATTGCCTTTTGATAACACAGTTGGTGGGAACTATCGGTGTGGCTGTACTCGCGCTATTGTCGGTTATTCAAAATCAGCCTTATCTGCTCGATGTCGCCTTGGTACTTGCGTTGCTAACGTCAATGACGATTGTAACCTTTACACAACTTCGAGGAACACCTCAATGAATATAGCTGACAGCTTCAGTTTAATATTTTGCCTAGTAGGTCTTTTCTTCTTCTTTGCTGGCACGGTCGGCTTAATCCGGTTCCCGAACGTATTAAGTCGCTTACATGCCATAACAAAAGCCGACAATCTGGGTCTTGGGTTAATCGTAATAGGGCTATTACCACAGTTATCTTCGCCTACTGATGCATTGAAATTAATACTCATTTGGGGATTAGTCATTTTTTCAAGCGCAGCCTGTAGCTATTTGATCGCATCTCAAGTGATTGAGGAGCAATCGCCGCCGCATTCAGTTGAGGATAAATCATGAACCTTATGACAATTTTCGATGCACTGTTAATACTAAGCATCCTCACGCTTGGCTGGATGAGTATCTTTTCGATATCTCTGTTTCGCTGTATCGTTTTTTTTGTTTGTTTAGGGCTTTTAGCCACCATTGTTTGGGGACAGCTCGGGGCATTCGACGTAGCTATTGCCGAAGCTGCTATTGGTGCAGGAATTACCGGCGCTCTGCTGCTGGCGGCATGGAACCGTATTCGGCCTCGCCATACAAAGGAAGTCGACCTAGGCCCTGCTTCGGCGAAGATCAACCCATCGGATACTAAAGAACATGTTTAATAAAATAGATATTGAATATGCAGGAGCCGCAGTCGATCAAAATGCATCAAACTTGATTGCCTCACTATTGGTCGCCGGGCTTTTATTTGTACTGATTCTAATAGTACTTAGCTATGACGCCCATTACGCGGGGTTAGAACCCTTAGTGACGCAGAGTATCGACCTCAGTGGTGTGACGAATCCAGTTACCGCAGTGTTACTCAATTTTCGCGCTTACGACACCTTGCTTGAAATCGCAGTGCTGCTGGTTGTAGTCATTGCTGTTCTGCCTATTAACGATCGTCATGCATCGTTCTTTAAACGCACCGTGGAAACAAAAAACAACCTTGTTCTATCGGCACTGCAGCGCTGGATTGCGCCTGCAATGGTGCTCTTTGCTGGTTATCTACTTTGGGCTGGTGCTTCTCAGCCTGGTGGAGCATTTCAGGCTGGCGCTTTGTTAGCAGGCGCTAGCGTGCTGCTTTTCCAAAGTAACATTTATCACGTCAACTACACGTCTATCATGGCACGCATTTTGTTGACCATTGGTTTGGCCGTCTTTGTCATCATAGGCACAGGGCTAATTTGGTTTGAAGGCGGCTTGCTTGCTTATCCATTAGCATTTTCAGGCATGCTTATACTCCTTATAGAGGCATGCGCTACCGTGTCGATAGCGCTTGCGCTAGCGTCGCTCTATAGCAGCCTTATTGATACTGCATATTCCACTGTCAGTAACATTACACATAGGCCTGCAAAATGACTTCCATATTACTTTACAGCCTTGCTGGTTTAGGTTTATTTGCTATTGGTCTTTTTGGCGTTGTTGTTGCTAGCCATGTGATGCGAAAAATACTGGCGTTAAATGTAATGGGCGTGGGTATCTTTATGTTCTTAATTGCATTGGCCAAGCACAGTCCAAATGTGTTCGACCCAGTGCCTCACGCCATGGTATTGACAGGCATTGTCATCGCCGTAGCAGGAACCGCACTGGCGCTTAACCTGATGGTTCGAATTCATAATATGGATGTGCCTAGCCAAGAGAAACCCAAGTTATGAATAGCCTAACCTCATCGCTGTTCTTACCGGCCATCGTATTTTTGCCGCTAGTGGCATCGATAATGGCGTTTCTGATAAGTCGAAATAGGCAGCAAGGCCGTATCAATGTGTATTTTGCCATTTTGCAGTTTTTGGTGGTTATTTTAATGACCATTCTGTTTTTAAATGAGCAGACTTATCAGAGCGACCGCTATGTGATTGGTGGGTGGGGAGCACCTCTTGGCATTGACCTAGTCGTCGATGGCTTTTCAATCCTGATGATCGCGCTTACTGGATTGCTTACGCTCTTAATAACGATCTATAGCGCATCATATTTTTCAGAAAATTATCCTTCAGCTGAAAAAGGCGTGCGTTTTTGGCCTCTATGGTGGCTATTAATCTCAGGGCTCAATGCGCTATTCGTGTCAGGAGATGCTTTTAATATTTATGTCTGTCTAGAAATTATTGGACTTTCTGCCGCTGCGTTGGTCGCTCTGCAAGGCACTAGAGCGGCTTTAATAGCCGCGTTACGATATTTGTTAGTCGGCCTATTAGGTTCACTGTTCTATCTGTTGGCCATTGTAATACTCTATCGTAGTCATGGAACGCTAGATCTCATGCAAATCGCAGCCAGTACGGATAATGGACTGCCTGATAAAGTCGCGATGATACTTATCACTATTGGACTGCTGCTCAAGATAGCCTTATTTCCGCTGCACTTTTGGTTACCCCAAGCACACGCAAACGCCCCAACACCAGTGAGCGCAATACTTTCTGCGCTAGTAGTTAAAGCTTCACTTTATATATTGATAACGTTTTGGTTTGACGTATTAGGTGAAACGACGACTTTTGGCGCTTCCCAGGTGTTGGGGGCATTGGGTGGTGCTGCGATTATTTATGGGTCATGGAGCGCATTTCGTGCCACACAGTTAAAGGTTCTTATTGCCTATTCTACAGTCGCCCAACTTGGCTACATTTTTTTATTGTTTCCGTTAAGTGAGTATTCCATTGGTGTTAACTCGTTTTCCGGTTCAGCATCACAGGCAGCCATTTATTTCATCGTCGCACATGCGTGCGCAAAGGCGGCGATGTTTTTATCGGCAGGTAATTTGATCCTATCACAAGGTAACGGCGAGATTGCTCAACTCAAGGGTATCGCGATGCGCGAACCGCTTAATGTTTTAGTGTTTGCGATCGCGGGGATCAGTCTAATTGGCTTACCACCAAGTGCGGGCTTTATCGCCAAATGGTTACTACTGACAACGTCTATCGAGAGTGGTCTATGGTGGTGGGTGATCGTAGTGATTGCAGGTGGTCTCTTAGGGGCTATGTATTTGTTCAAAATATTAAGTGTGGCGTTTTCTGGCAACACAGTTGATGCAGAGCCAGCCTACCAGCAACCGAAAGAAAAAGTCTCCGGAGTAATGACCACGGTCGCACTGATACTTGCATTGATTACCTTAGCGTTAGGTTTCAACTCAGAGTTTATTCTTAATATCAGCAATACAACAAGCGAGGTCATTGGCATATGAACCTAAGCGCACTATTACCCGCATTGATTGTAATGTGTCCAATTTGGGTGGGCTTTGCTGTGATGGCGACGCCGGAGCACAAAACTACCTTGCGTCGAAGCCTAAATATTGGCGGCGCACTGATCACACTCAGTCTAATAGCCATGCTGTTATCAGGTGTATCCAATGGCTTAGATTTTGAAACACGTCTGCCACTATTACCCAATATTGATTTTGTACTCCATGGCGACTCACTGTCACTTCTCTTTGTCAGTTTGTCTGGATTCTTATGGTTATTTACCACTATCTACGCCATCGGCTATTTTAAAAACACACTTAATCGAAGCCGATTTTTTGCCTTCTTTAGCTTATGTGTAGGCGCGACAATTGGATTAGCGCTTGCAGGCAATTTAGTGACGTTTTTGATCTTTTACGAACTACTCACACTCGTTACCTATCCGTTGATTGCTCATAAAGGGAACGCGGCATCAATCAAAGCCGCACGGATCTATCTTGTTTATACCATGATTGGCGGCGCATTGCTTTTAACCGGCGTGGTATGGCTAAAAGTGATAGCAGGACCTCTCGACTTCACGTCAACCGGGGTGTTGGAGGGAGTACCAGGCCTAGATAGAACACATTTACAGATAATTTTTGTACTACTTATTACGGGGTTAGGCGTTAAAGCAGCGCTGTTTCCATTGCATGGCTGGTTGCCTATCTCGATGGCCGCCCCTGCACCGGTCAGTGCCTTGTTGCATGCCGTTGCGGTCGTCAAAGCCGGCGCATTTGGTATTGTGCGAGTCGTTTACGATATTTACGGTGTTGAATTTACCAGAGACTTGGGGCTGACCATTTTACTGGCAGCTATCGCCGGGTTTACCATTATCTACGGCTCTATTCGTGCCTTGAGTCAAGATGATCTAAAAAGACGACTAGCCTACTCAACGGTAAGTCAGGTGTCGTATATCGCACTCGGAACGGCAATTGCGGGGCCAATTGCGACTATTGGTGGCCTTATTCATCTGGTTCATCAAGGGTTAATGAAAATCACGCTGTTTTTCTGTGCGGGTAATCTCGCCGAAACGATTGGCGTTCACAAGATTAGCCAAATGAACGGCGCAGGCAAGCGCATGCCGCTTACCATGGCGGCGTTTACCATCGCTTCGTTTGGTATGATCGGCGTACCTCCAATCGCAGGCTTTGTTTCAAAATGGTATTTAGGTGTCGGCGCACTGGAGGCAGAGGCCTATTGGGTTCTCGGTGTTCTGGCCATAAGCAGTCTGTTGAACGCCGCTTATTTCTTGCCAATAATTCACGCTGTTTGGTTCAAAGAGCAAGATCAGCCGTGGCCAAAAAAATCACCAACATTAAGGTTAGAAGCGCATTGGATGCTGCTTTTACCCCCTTTGGTTACCGCTTTTTGTGCATTCTCTGTGGGGCTATTTGCGTCTTCGTCTTTCAGTCCACTCGCGTGGTCGTCGTTAATCGCGGCGCGGGAATACCAATCAATCCTCCCAGACATTTCTGGCATAGTGCCTAAGTACAGCACCGGCCATCTTTGGATTTTGATTTTACCCAGTCTCTTGCTAACAGCCATGGCGTTTAAGAAATTACGAGATAGGGTGATCCTATTGACGCCTCTTGCACCACTGCCTGCATTGGCCGCGGCGCTATTTATCGTTAATGAAGATATAGTTGAACACTCTTTTCTACTATTGACCGCTGCGATTTGGTTTATTGCAGCTCTCTATGCCCAAGCTTATATGGCTATGGATAAGAAACGAAACCGATTTTACCTGTTCTTTCTACTGACGATGGTGGGCAACTTCGGCGTGGTGTTATCTCAGGAAATATCATCATTTATTACCTTTTTCGCTCTGATGAGTTTCTCTGCCTACCCACTGATCCTCCATTCAGAAAGTGACGAGGCAAAATCGGCGGCGACTACCTATATAAGATGGGTAATATTTGGAGAAATAGTCTTATTTCTCGCATTAGTTGGCAGGACTTATTACGATCAATTCGGGGGCGACCCGCTACCTATCGTGTGGGTATCCGCATTGTTGATTATCGGTTTTGGCGTTAAAGCTGGCCTTGCAACCTTGCATGTATGGCTACCCAAAGCTCACCCCGTTGCCCCCATCCCAGCCAGTGCATTGCTCAGTGCAGTCATGGTGAAAGTAGGTTTGTTAGGTTGGATACGTTTTCTCCCGTTGGGTGATGAAGCTATAAATGTGCTGGCACAACCTATGATGGCACTTGGTTTTGCTGCGGCATTCTTGGCGGCTATTTATGGTGCACTCCAAGACAACCCCAAAACCGTATTAGCGTATTCAACCATTAGTCAGCTCGGCATTATTGTTGCCAGTATTGGCTTTGCCTTAGCATTCCCTGACAGCTGGGTGCTATTGTTGCCCGCCGTAGTGCTGTTCGCTATGCATCATGGGTTTGCCAAGGCGACCTTGTTTTTTAGCGTTGGACTGAGTTCAGCACTAAAACCAACCAGTAAACTTGCCCCCTACTTATGGCTGCTGGTATTCATTCCCGCCCTATCATTAATCGGCGTACCCTTTAGCAGTGGAGCATTGGCAAAGGTATCGCTTAAAGATGCAACGTCAAGCTGGCCATTGTTCTCGACGCTTCTGATCATTTCAGCCATTGGTACTTCATTGCTAATGGTGCGATTTATCGAACTAATGAGAAAACAGGCCAGCTTAAGTACACCCCGCGCGACACCATGTTGGGGGCTTATCTTGCCAACTGCGCTTTCAGCCTTTATGTGTGTAGGCTACTTTTATACAAGTTCATTTTTTGAATTTAACAGTTACCACGCGATTGTATCAACACTAAGTTGGTCTGCGCTTTGGCCTGTTTTTGCTGGGGTGTTGGTTATGTTAGCCACTGCAAAACTGCGCGCCAAGATACCCACTCCACCCGCGGGTGATTTATTAGTCATCTATCGAGAAGTTGCACGGTTACTCGATAAAAGCATAAGAATAACAGTCGCTTTGAGTAACATAATTGCGCGCTATTTAAGTATTCTTGGTGACCACTCAAAAGTATGGGCGCTATCCATGCCAACCCGTTTAAGTAAGCAATTATCGATCGAGACTCCTGGCATGGTCATGGTCGTCATTTTAGCCGCGCTACTTTATTCATTTCTAACCTAACCCGATGCGTCAAATCAACAGCAGGAGATAAACCTATGAAACGTTTTAAGCATATAATCGTAAAAGTCAATGCGTCAACCAATCTTGAAATGGATATCGCAGTATTACGAGGCGTTGAATTGGCAAGAAAAATCGGTGCAAGAATAACCTTATTTGACGTAGTCGAACCGCATGAATCTATCCTAAGTAGTTATGCCGATATTGTCAGTCCATCGGAACTTACCGAACTGATTGTAGCGCAGCGGCTTGACCAACTTAATGAGCTAGCAGAAAAATTACACCGCAATGGTTTAGACATTTCAGCACGGGTTACTAGTGGTAAAAACTTTATCGAAATCGTTAAATTCGTCATTTTGAACAAGGGTGATTTACTGATCAAAGCGGCGAATAAAAGCGAAAAGAGTTTTGATAGCAATGACTTTCATATCATGCGCAAATGCCCTAAACCCGTTTGGCTTATTAAGGAAGAAAAAAACGAAAACGTTAAAAAAGTATTAGCGGCAGTGGACCTTTCAATGGAGCAACATGCAGAAGGCCGCGCACAAAATCGAATGATAATCGACATAGCCACTTCGTTGAGTCGATATAAAAATGCCGAGCTAACAATCTTATCGTGCTGGTCATTATACGGAGAAGAGGCTCTCAGACGCGGCGCATTCACTAGAGTCCCACAGGCAAAAATTGAAACATTATTAAACAATGAAGAGCGCGAATATCAAGAGAGCCTCAATATATTGGTTAACGAATATGCGGAGTTCAAGTTTGATCAACAATTAATGAAAGGCAAACCAAAATCCATCATCCCAGAGTTTGTAAATAGTCATGAAATCGATGTTGTCGTAATGGGCACTATTGGCCGCTCTGGCATTCCTGGCTTTTTAATCGGCAATACATCTGAATCGGTACTTCAGGCAATTAATTCGTCTGTGATCACCTTAAAGCCAGAAAATTGGGTGTCGCCGATTTATTAACAAGGACGTATCACTGTATTGGGAAAAGTCGAAGATATAAAGGTGCTTATGAACATAGTAATCTTGATACTTTTCATATTTAACCTATCTTCGATTTGCCTATCTCTTTCTTAAAAATAAATTTGGCTCACAGAAGTAACACGATAAAAAAGCCAAGTGCCATTGTTACCTTATCGAATAATGATCGCCAGTATCATCACCACATTGGTTAATAACATTTTAGCGGGTCGACTAACGTCGCTCGACCACTGATTACAACCAGACGACGATGAAGCCTATCTAGATGAAAAAACGACCTACGACTCCGCGATCTAAACCTCAATAACGGCGACGTTTTCGACTGGCTCAATAATCGCTTAAACGCCAGTTTTTCACTATTGCGATATCCACTAATAACAATAATTTCAGAGGTATAAGCGGAATGATTACATTAGCGTTTAGTGGCGTACGTTAATACCGAACACGGTATTTATTTAGACCATAGCGTGATTATAAGCATCAACTAACGTTGACAAATTTTACAATTAATCAGTCGAAAAATACGAGCAAAGTACAACAAATATTCGAATATAAATGATAAGCACCTCATGCTAAATTAAGCTTACTTTTCGGGTAAAAGCAGCTAGTCATTATCTTTTCAGCATTTGATAAATGTCATCACGAAGTGGGCAAAGCCAAAAAAGGCAGTGCTGCCTAATGCGACTACATCATCACAGGAGATGACGATTACAACCAAAGCATAATATAAGTATGAATTTAATCATCACAGGAGAAAACAATGGTTACTCTACATAAGTTATTGGTCGTTTCCCCTGCAAGCTCAATCCAACCTTCGGTTATTGCGCAATCAATTAAAATAGCAAAAAATCATCAATCACACGTCACTTTCTTTAGCGTTGCGGAAGAAATCCCTAAAGATCAGCTTGCGCTAATAACCCTCTTGCCACCACAGGAGATCATGGACAATCTACTCAAAGAGCAACATGCCATTTTAAAAAACAATGTCGAGCAATTTCATCATAACTATCTTACTGTTGATGCACAAAACGCAATCGGTGTACCCTTTATTGAAGTGACTAAAAAAGTACAGCAAGAAAATTATGATCTGGTCATTTTAGCAGCAAAAACCAGTGAGCATCCCCGTAAAAGGTTTTTTGGTAGTACCACTATTCATCTCATGAGAAAATGCCCTTGTCCTGTATTAACGATTGGTACAAAAGAAGATAAACCCTTTAAGCGCATAGTTGCGGCTATTGATGTATATGCCCCAAGCGAAGAAGGCCTAGCGCTTAACCATAAAATTTTAACGTGGGCCGCCGACTTAGCGGTGTCAGAAAATGCAGAATTACATGTTATTCATGCTTGGCAATTACCTAGTAAAGACTATTTAAAAGGTTGGGGCCATAACTCTAAAGTTGATCGACTCGAAATGATCATGAAGGAGCAACAGGATAGACAAAAACGTTTTGATAACATTATTGAAAGTAACTTTGCTGCTAACAATTTGCCCATTGCAAAACTTATTGAAGGTATTGCCCAAGAAGAGATACCTAAATACATAGAAGATCACGATATTGATCTTGTTATTATGGGCACGGTATGTCGAACGGGTATTGCGGGGCTGTTTATTGGCAATACGGCTGAATCTATCCTAAGTGAAGTCTCATGTTCAGTATTAACATTAAAACCGCAGGGATTTATGACACCCGTTAAGTAACGTTTCCTTTTATGGTAAAAACGGTTTATTTGTTACGGTTACAAATTCAACCATGGGGGGATGCTTGTACCGCCGCTCAGAAGAGAAAATATAATATTGCCGCTTAATTTCTTCAACGCGGCCAATAATATTAACATCATATTTATCAGTAAGGTATTCTTCAACCAGTCTAGGAAACTAACAACACTGAGACCTGCTTGTCCAAAAGACTTCATTAATGATCTACCATCACATTCTGCAACACTATTTGCCGAGAGATTATGCTGTTATAACCAAGATGATAAGCGGACTTTTACCGCTGATTTTTTGCGTTGCAAAACCCAAGAAAGGGCGGATAGCGATTGAGAAATTGAAATCAGTAAGTGATGACTCATATTTCAATCCTCTTAGCGGAAATCCATAGGGTCAAAGACAGCGAAAAAGACTTTCCTTAAAGAGCCACCCTCAATGTACTGGGCATATTATGCACTAGCAAATTTTGGCTATAGACACGACAGCAAAGCAACCGGAGTGGTTCGTTCAGAGGCATTATGGAATGACGGGTTTGCACTAAAACAACGTCTAGAGAATGCCAAATTCATGCAGCAACAGATAAAAAATGGGGTCAAGATAGTTTAACTTTAGGACGTTTGAGTGTAGAAACTTGAATCTGGATAATTTGAGTCTAGCATCGAGTTAGTTTGAGTCCAGATAGTTTGAGTCTAGATAGCTTGAACCAGAAAGTTTGAGTCTAGATAGCTTGAACCAGAAAGTTTGAGTCTGGATAGCTTAAACCAAATAGCTTGGGTTTAGATAACGTCAACCTAAGAAATTTAAATCTGGATAGTGAGAACCTCGATCGTTAAGTTAACACCGCCATCTGCAGCTATGTAACCACAATAAAAACTTAACCTTGGGCGCAGATGTCAGCAAACTTTGCGTTCAATAATCGTTGTAAATCTGCGGGGCTTAGCGAGATTTCTAAACCTCTTTTTCCGGCACTAACGTAGATACGTTGATACTGCTGAGCAGAAGCATCAATTACAGTCACCAAGCGTTTTTTCTGCCCTAATGGACTGACACCACCCAGTACATAACCACTTGATCGTTCTACTGCTAACGCCTCTGCCATGTGGGCTTTTTTAGCGCCTGCCGCTTTAGCGATTAACTTCATGCTGAGCATCGACGACACAGGTACGATGCCAACCACCAGCGATTGATTATCCAAGCTCACCACTAAAGTCTTAAACACTTGTTCGACTGGCACCGCTAATTTTTGCGCCGCTTCTAATCCATAAGACTCGCTGTTGGTATCATGATGATATTCATGCACCTCAAAGTCTATCTTGTGCTTTTTGGCCATCTCAATTGCTGGGGTCATGTTTGTTGGCTCATATTAGTGGCGTATTTAGTGGTTAATGAATACGCTGATTATACATTAATACCTTGAGCGCAAATTAAGAAGACAGCGACACTTTACTCGGTTGGTAAAAATGTAAGTACCGCAGACAAACATAACTAACAACCACGGTGGCAACAAGCAGTTCAAATTCGGCTAGGCCATGAATTTGTTGTACATACTCGGTTGCGACGCCAATACTCTCCATCCAAACAGCCATTTTAAATAACGCAGTAGACCCTATTACCATCGGAAACGTAAATGCCGCAAAGCCAGGACTAAAAGGTAAGCGTAATAACTTAAAAAACGACAGATAAATAACGGCGGTCATCAACACCCCAATGCCAAATAATAGTGCGACTATTACCGGTGAAGGTTGTTGCGTAATCGTTAAATAACCCGCCAAAGATAAACTCGCTGGCGCGGCTAGAATAGCTAATGTTGGTTTTGCTGAATCGGGGATTTGTTCCTTAAAAATAAGACGATAAATCATCATTGGTAACATTACTGCATAACATAACATGCCAAAAACAAGCGCCACTTGGGCAACCCATAATAAATGAACGTTACCTGAAAAAGACACATCGGCCACCACAATACCAATAGGCGGAATAAACCAACTAGGCACCATGTGACTCAGTGAAAACTGCTTACTGCGGTGATAGATAAAGCCTACCAAAAAACTAATGTGAAGTAACACCGCAAAAGACCATAACAAATCACCTGCAAGCGCTGATAAGTAACCCAGCGAGTTTGACACCACCATTAGCGCCATCGCAAAAGTCGGTACCACACTTCCCACGACTGGATGAGCGAGGTCTTGGCGCAAGAGGTCTGAATGAAATAAAAACTTACCACTGAGGATCAGTAATAATACACTGGCAATAACGGCACCCGTCCATTGACTGTAGTGATGCAAATCAACTAGCGTTTCCCAGCACCAACCTAAACTTGCAATCCCCAGCGCCAGTCCTGCCATCGGTGTTGGCGCTGCCATTAGGGTATTTTTTACCGCTCGAATCATTACAACCTCAAAACTAATCATCAGAGAATAAGCTTATATTACGCTTGCACTTTGTTTATATATATCCAATTATATGGAACATTCGTTCAGAAAAACTAAACGACTTCTTACTTAACAACAGAGCCTGACGACATTCGATGAATATTTCGCTGAAACAGCTCAATGTATTTACCAGTATAACCCAGCATAGAACCTTAACGGCTGCCGCCGAGGCGTTGCATTTATCTAAAGCGGCGGTAAGCATGGCACTGGCTGAATTAGAAAAACAACTCGGCCATCCGCTATTTGACAGAGTCAATAACCGCTTAATTCTTAATCAAGAAGGACACAAACTATTACCCCTTGCCGACGAGCTGCTTAGTAGAGCAAATAATATCAGTCAATTGTTTGATGCAGACCACGCTTTTTCGGGTCAATTAAAAATAGGTGCCAGTGATACCTTAGGTAACCATGTTGTTCCTGGGCTACTGAGTCAATTTCGGCATCAACATCAGCATTTCTCTCAAAGCGTAGTAATTTCCAATTCACGGCTAATTTGCCAAAAGCTGCTGGATTACGAGCTAGACATAGGCTTAATTGAGGGTAAAAGTCATTATCCAGAACTTATAGCAAGCCAATTTAGCCATGATAAAATGTGTATTATCGCCGCGTCTCATTTACCGATAAGCCAGCAAACGCAATGGAAGTTTAACGATTTAGCACGAAGTGAATGGGTATTGCGTGAGGCAGGTTCAGGCTCGCGAGAGTTTTTTTTGCGCACCATCGCACCGCAAATAGAGTCTTGGCATGAAGTGTTCGAACTTAACACTACCGAGGCCTTAATTAACAGTGTTGCTGCGGGGCTAGGTTTAGGCTGTTTATCGACTTTAGCGGCCCAATATGCCATAAATGATGGCCGAGTAACTCAGCTTAGTTTACCTAAAGCTACTGATAACATTGATATGCAACGACCCTTTTGGTTGATGGTACATAAAGATAAATATCATAGTCCTTTACTGAAAAGTTTTATTGAATTTTGCCATCAGTGGGACAAGATATAAAGTAGCTACCCCTTATGCAGATAATAAGGTTTTATCTATTTTATAAAATCTGCCCATTTACATTTGAGTTTAGGATATGGCCTGCGGCCATTAACGCTTAAGATCGCAAGGTTCCACCCTGCACGGGCCAAAAGGGGATCAACAGCAATCCCCTCTTGATTCTTTGTTAACGAATTGGCCCAGCCGCCCCGCAACATTTTCCCTATGGATTAAACAACAGCTGCGAAAAGGTCGTGATGGGGATTGATCCAGCTTTTAACTTCATTTGCAGACTGCTTCGGCCCATCTTGCAGTAAAGAGTGAAAATGCTAACGCTTTCGATGGGGATCTGATAGGCAGGATGCCTGAATGCCTTGTAGCACATGGATGTGCGGGAAAGGCCCTGGCCAACGAAAGCTAGCCTGACATCTGATAGGCAGGATGCCTGAATGCCTTGAAGCACATGGATGTGCGAGAAAGGCCTGTCAGGCTCACGCATTCTTTTGTTAAGAGTCTTCAACGGCCTCAATTTAACTGAACCTGAAACCAAGTCTGCTCACGCATTCTTTTATAACAAGTCTTCAACGGCCTCAATTTTTATTGAGCCTGCAGCTATGGGTCAGATCACGCATTCTTTTATAAAAAGTCTTCAACGTACTCAATTTTTATTGAGCCTGAAGCTATGGGCCAGCTCACACATGCTGTTATAAAAAGTCTTCAACGGCCTCAAGATCAACCATTAATTTAGCTCTTCGTAAATGAATATGACGGACTCGTTTGTGTCCCAAAGCTTGTTAGCACTAAAGCGCTATAGCACCCCGCATTGATATAAAGGTGAGTATTCTCATTACTCTTCCTCTAAATCATACGCAGGCAAGGTCGTAAGCCGATTATCATCGACCGGGCTACCCACAGTGAAGTGGTAGAAACTTTGCCACTCGCGGGTTTCGATGCCGAAGGCCGTATGCACTGGGTCATCGAAGTAGCAGCCGATCCCGGTGGCGCCAATGCCCGCCGCCTCGGCCTCAAGGTAGAGCACTTGCCCGATCATTCCTGCCTCCCAGAACAAGTTCCGGTAAAAGCTGGCGCCATAGGTCGCCAGGCTATCCATGTAGTCGGCGAGCATGGCCAGGCTAAAAGCGCCATCTGCGGCGATGTTCTGGCCGCAGGAGACGGTGCTAGCCAGCGTTCGACAGTCGCCTTTCTGCAGTAGGTATAAGGGCAGTCCACTCGGGCAGTCCGGCACGCGCTGCCAAGAAAAATCGGCATGCATCACGCGCTTGAGGGTCTCCACCTTGAGCGGATCTCTGATCAGCGCGTAGATGCCCGGCACCAATCCGTCGACGCGGTGCACGAACAGTCCTAGATGGATGCGAGAGCGCCAGGAGAGTGCATCCCAAGGCATTGCTTGATTCTCTTTAGTTGGCATCAGTCGGCCGAGCATACGAAAGAATGTTGCCCGCGAGATCGCCGTCGCGCCATCCATTGCGACCGCACTGCGGCGGCCAATAATCGCCCGCTCCGCAGTGCGCTCGGCCTCACCGATGTAGCCACTATTAGGGGTGACGAGCAACGCATCCGCCGAGGGAAAGCCTGCGAAATCTTCTTTAATCGGCGTGCTGGCGCAGCTTCGTATCGCCTGTGTAACTGTGTCGATTGCGGGCCACGCCACACTGTTGGCGGGGCTCAGCGTGTTGGCCCTGCCCTGCCAAAGTACGTCACTACCGTGAGCTGTCAACGGCGTAGATTTCATCAATGGAGCGGCGGTTATATCCGCTACGGCTACATTCGGTGAAATCACTGCGAGTAGGTCCGCTTCCTCGCGTTCCGCCGCCGCGAAATCCTCATCTCGGTCTAGCCCAAGCAGGTTGGCAAGGGTGGCATCACTGACGTTGCCTTGCAGCACCAATGTCCATCCAAGCGCCGCTGCCGCGATACGCAGACTGGCCAGCGCGTGCCCAACATCATGCTGGCAGTAACGGAACGCGCGCTCACCATACTTCCAAGCTTCACGCCATTGCACCGACGACAGACCAACCAAAAAAGAGCCCTCAGGGAAAGAACCCTCACCAAAATACTCAGTCAGTTCGGACCACCGCGCAGCATTGAGCACCGCGCGCCGTTCAAGCGCGTGCTCCCTCGGCGCATAATGGTACAAGGCGGGCGTAGCGCCGATCTGCTCAATCTCAGGCAGTAGGGCATAGCCCTCGGTTGGATGCAGATTTCCGCTCGAGGGATTGACCCGCAACGGCCACTTGGTATCACCAGATTGTTTCCATGCCGTCAGCGACAGTGCATAGCGGAAAAAAAGCGAGACCGACGCTAAAGACAATGGCATCGGCGGCACGCTCGCGCTCACATAGAGCTGCCAATAGGGTAGCGGGCGGCCCAGCTTCGGCAGCGGGAGGCGAACAAGATCCGCTCCCGCGTAACGCCTAAACGGATCGGGCTGCGTCGCCCAATCCATGTAGCCCAGTGCGGCGGCATAACGGTGAAAGTGATGTTTACTCCGCTCGTGGTAGGCGACAACAGCCTCGTCGGCAGAGGTATCCATCTCACTGACTAATGTTCGAGAAGTCACGACGAACAGCTCAAATACGACAAACCACCGACGGCAAAAAATTCAGATGCCTTGAGTCGATAGTATTTGTCTTCCACTTCCTGGGACTGCTCTGCGTAAGGCTGCGTCATGACGGCCTGCAGCTCTCGAACGAGCGAGTAATCACCCACGCTCGCTTGGCTGTACGCAGGAACAAGCAACCACTCGCGCAAGCTGTATTTTGGGTTGACCAGTTTCATTTGCCTAGCGATCTCCTCACGGGTGTGGGGCTGCCCTGTCTTTGCATCAGTTTTCGCGTCGGTGCTGCTGCCGACCAGTGATTGCCATTGTGTAAGCCAAGCTGACCAGCGCAGGTCCAGTCCTTCGGGGGCTTGCTGCAAGTCCTGGTAGAAGCTTTTTTTCAGTGGCTCAATGTCGCTAGGCAGCGCCGAAAGCTCGCGGAAGAATATGGTGTAATCAACAGGGGTTTGCACCATAAGCGTTTCGAGCTCATTAAATAGCGCTGGATGAAAAGTGCTAAGTCCAAGCTTGGCAGCCCACATCTGCTCCATTTGTGCTTGCATCTCGGTCGAAAAGCCATTTACCAACTGCTGGAGCTGTTCCAAGTCATCTGGCTTAGACGCCAGCAATGGGCTTAATGCAGTGCAAAACATCAGGAAATTGCGTTCCGCGGCTACGGGTTGATTGAGAAAAGCGAAGTGCTGTCCGCCACCCGTCCAAGGCTGATATTGCGGGTTGAACACATCGCAGAATCCGAAGGGACCATAGTCGAGTGTGAAGCCACCAGCTGCGCAGTTGTCGCTGTTGAAGTTGCCTTGGCAATAACCGACGCGGATCCAGTTTGCCACCAATGAAGTCAGGCGGCTACGGAACTCGCGCGCCAGTAACAGCACTTTTTCGGCGCTGGTCAGTTGCTGGTCGATAACATCCGCGTATTCTCGTTCGACTAAATGCAACATCAACTGTTCAAGCTCCTCCAGCGCTTTGGGGTGTTCCTGCTTGCGGGCGCGGCGGCCGAAGAGCTCGAGCTGACCGACCCTAATAAACGAGGGTGCAACACGCGTCGAAATAGCAACAGCCTCCGTTATAAGTCTATCGGGATCGGGCGAGCGCGAGCCCTGGGAGTACCACGGCCGCTTGACCGTCTCTGTTTTAGACACATACAAACTCAGCGAACGAGACGTTGGCACGCCGAGCGCATGCATATGCTCCTGTGCTAGGAACTCCCGCACACTCGACCGCAGCACGGCGCGACCGTCCGCGCCGCGGCAATATGGCGTGCGGCCACCCCCTTTGAGCTGCATTTCCCAGCGTTGACCCTTGATGACAGCTTCAAGCACGGAAACGGCGCGGCCGTCGCCGTAGCCATTGCCGGTTCCAAACGGACATTGCTGGGTGTATTCGGTGCCGAAGATGGACAGTGCATACCCACACGCCCAACCGACCTTGCGCATCGGCTCCGGCACCTGCGAGATGTCGCCGGAGAACATGCGAACGAAGTCAGCCGACTGCGCCATGCTGTCTGCAAAACCCAATTCGCTAAAAAAGGTTTTGCTGTGCGCAACGTACTCTGGGTCTTCAATGGGTGTCGGCTTAACGGGGACGTAGTGCCCCGTGAATACTTGTCGCGGCACATAGTCGATGCCATTTTGTTTCGCGTCAGGATCGCCGTTGAGCGTGTCCATGAGTGAGTAGTTGGCTAACTTAGCGAGATCGTCGAGTGTCGCGACGGTTGGGGAAGTTTCCTGGGACAGTTGATTTATCATAGGGGTACCTCATGGATTGGGTAGAAGGGCAGTTTCCCCGCTGCGAGGTCCATCGCATCGACGATTGTTCGATTTCTGGGGCGAACCTTTTCAGCATATGATGTCGAAGGCCTGTGCTGTGTCATTTGAAAGAGCCTGAGAGAAACTGACTGAAACTGCACCTATGGTAACTTCAGCTTGTACTAATAGAAAGCTTACCTTGATAACATACCCATACTGGGCGTACACAAGTTAATCAACAAGGACAAAATACAATACTGTTGGCTGTTAACAAGGGCGTTAGGTCTTTTCATCGGCACAGCACTCATCTTGAAGAAAACTAATCACTGATTGCAGTTTTTCGTATTCTGCAATGCAGTATAGGGTTCTACTTTCACGGCGTTGAGAAATCAAACCTGCCGATACTAAACTTGCGATATGATGAGACAGTGTTGAGTTTGGAATGTTAAGCGTTTCCTGTAAGCCACCCACGGCAATACCTTGATGCCCTGCTCTAACAACGCGCTTATATATCTTTAATCGAGTTGGGTGCCCCAGTTCTTTCAATGCCTTAGCGATAATTTCTATGTTCATTTGATCACTTCCTTAAACTATATTTCGATATTACCAGAAATAACTTGACCCAACCAGCTGTTGACTTTATATTTCGATATATCTAGAAATACAGAGAAAGTAATGCTACTAAATATTGATATCAAGATGGTGCAAGACACCTTAAACATGTTCGCCTTTTTGGCTGTGGAACTGACTACCCTATTCCTTTTGATTAGCTACTTAGTGGGTATACTGCAGGAGTATATTCCCCCCACTAAAATACAAAGTATTTTAAGTGGTAAAAAAGGTAAGGGTTACATTGTCGCAGGCTTCTTAGGTGCAATTACCCCCTTTTGCTCTTGCTCAACAATTCCTTTCTTAAAAGGCTTATTAAGAGCGAGGGCCGGTTTTGGCACCATGATGGTCTTTCTATTTGCAAGTCCGCTTTTAAATCCAATCATTATTGGCCTGTTTGTTGTCACTTTTGGATTACAGGTGACAGCGTTCTACTTTACTATGGCTATGGGGGTATCTGTTGCTGCTGGCTATACCTTAGAAAAATGTGGGTTTGAGAAATACGTTAAACCAGAAGCCTATTTAGCCCCTGAATCAAAAGGCTGCGGCTCAACATGCGATGCAAATAATCCCCCTGTAAATAAATGGAAGAAAATTTGGGATACAACTTGGATCGACTTTAAAAAAGTCCTACCTTACTTGATTGGTGGTATTGCTCTCGGGTCATTAATTTACGGTTTTATGCCAACTGAATTTGTGGCAAAGATTGCAAATGAAGATAACCCTTTTGCAATTCCAGTGGCAGCGGTTATTGGCATTCCATTGTACATCCGTGCGGAAGCGGTAATACCGCTTAGCGCAGCGTTAGCTGCTAAAGGCATGGGTCTTGGAGCTGTGATGGCTTTAATTATTGGCAGTGCTGGTGCGAGTTTAACGGAAGTTATTTTGCTGAAGTCAATTTTTAAAAACACTATGATTGTGGCGTTTTTAGCGGTGATCCTTTCAATGGCAGTTAGTGCAGGCTACCTGTATTCAGTAATATTTTAAGAGTATGGTGTTGCGCCTAACAAATAAGGAATAAGTGAAAACTGAATAAAGTTTACCTATCGCCTTACTTTTACAACTAAATGCTAATCTCGAATTTTTACATCAACAAGCATAAAAAAACAGGCCATTTAGGCCTGTTTCTATTGATCAGTACGCTTATTACAATTTAGTAAGCAAGGCTAATACGCTGGTTTAGATGCTTGGCATTTTTGGTTTCATCGAGCATGGCTTCATCGAGCATGGCTTTGGCGTAATCGACTACCGATACTCGGCTTTGGCCTTGTACATCAGTAAAGAATTCATCGCCGCCTAAACGGTATTGACCTTCAGATTCACCGGTGAAGATAATGGCGGCTGGGCTAACATAAGTCCACTCGATAGCAGAATCTGTAGCACGAAACACATCCAGAGCTTCGCCTTGGGCGATGGCTTCGGCTTTGAATTCTTCAGGAAACTCTGGCGTAGAAACTAACGTCACGCCCGGCGCGACTTCTAAGCTACCGGCACCGCCAACCCATAACAAACGCGGTTTGCCCGCTTGAGGTAAGTGCTGTAATAATTGTTTTGCGGTTTGTGCTACCACTTGATAATTTTGCGCGGCGCGGCCACTAATGGATGCTATCACCACATCGGCATCGGCGCCTGCTACTGCAACACTTGTCATGGTGGTTACATCCAGCGTACGAATGGCCACATCTTGGCTTACCTTGCTGGCGTCACGCACTACGGCAACCACATCATGGCCTCGGCTAATGGCTTGTTGCATGATATGCCAACAATCCAACCTGCTGCGCCTAATACTGCTAGTGTCATTTTGTGTCTCGCTCTATTAATTATCAATGGAGCTAGTTTAGTGGGTAATCTTTTAGAGATAAATATTGATTATTGCGTTTAATTGTCTCATTTAAAGATACAAATGAAACAATATTTTGTACTTTAAAGCAATCTAAACGGCGGGCTAATGCGTATCTAATCACTCATTCACCATGAGATTTTTGGCTCCATGCCCGACACGAACAAACACGCTATTAATATCGTCTGGTTTAAACGCGATTTGCGCTTGTCTGATCATCAGCCGCTCGTCGATGCGTTTAACCATCATCTACCCTGCTTGCTGATTTATAACTTTGAGCCATTTATGCTGGCTGACTCGCATTATAATGAGCGTCATTGGCGCTTTGTGTGGCAGTCGCTACAAGACATAAATCAACAACTGGCGCGGTTTAATGGTCAGGTATATACCTTCAATGTGCCAATAATTGATTTGTTGGATGAATTATCTCAACAGTTTGAAATTAAGAATATTTTTAGTCATCAAGAGATTGGTCTACACAACAGCTTTGAGCGCGATAAAGCGGTTGCCCGCTGGTGTCATCAGCAGCAAGTTAATTGGCAGCAGTCACCTACTGGCGCGGTAATTCGTGGTCGTAAGCATCGTCAAGACTGGGATCAACACTGGCAACAAGTTATGAACAGTCCTATTGCTATCCCCAATTGGCAATTATGTCTGCTACAAAAGCTCGATAACTATCAAAATCCGCTTATCGACCAAGCCATCATGATACACAATGATCAGTTTCAAACGGGTGGTCCTAAAGCGGCCAGAGCTGTCTTGAACAGCTTTTTAGGCCATCGCGGTAAAGACTATCAACGCAGTATTTCTAGCCCCAGTTTGAGCCGTATCCATTGCTCACGTTTATCGCCTTATTTGGCTTGGGGCAACATCAGTCTTCGGCAAGTTTACCAAGCCACATTAACTCGTTATAACCAAGTGCAGAGCCAAAACGGTGATAACCCAATAAATAGTAATAACCGAGGTTGGCGAAAGTCATTGCTGGCGATGATGTCGCGACTACATTGGCATTGCCATTTTATGCAGAAATTTGAAAGCCAATGCAGCATGGAATTTACCCCTGTAAACCCTGGGTATCTAGAGTATCCCTACCGTACAGACGACAAAGTACAGCAAGATATTCAGCGCTGGGCCGAAGGTCAAACGGGGATCCCAATTATCGATGCCTGCATGCGCGCTTTACAGCACACCGGTTACATTAATTTTAGAATGCGCGCCATGTTAGTCAGCTTTGTGACTCATCATTTAAACATTACGTGGCAACATGCCAGCTTACCGTTAGCCAATTATTTTCTCGATTTCGAACCTGGGATCCATTACCCGCAACTGCAAATGCAAGCCTCGGTCACAGGCATTAATACCATACGCTTATACAATCCAATCAAGCAGTCACAAGACCAAGATCCTCGTGGGGATTTTATTCGCCAGTGGTGTCCAGAGCTCACCAACTTACCCAATGAGTACATCCATCAACCTTGGCTACAGCCGCCGATGGAAGCTATTTTTAATGATGTAATTTTAGGCCGTGATTACCCAGAGCCTATGATAGATTTAACCCTAGCCGCTCAAGCTGCGCGCGATCGCTTATGGTCATACCGTGAACAACCTCAAGTTCAACGGCATATCGGCGCAGTATTAAGCCGTCACGTTAGCCCTAAGCGCAAACGTACCAAGAACAAGGCCACAAAACTAAAGGTACAGGCAAAAAGACCGTCATGACACATAACAAACAACAGCTTGAACAGAAAACCTGTTTGGTTTGTCAGCGCCCTTTTACATGGCGTAAAAAATGGGCGAAAGACTGGCCAAGCGTAAAATACTGCTCTGAGCGCTGCCGTCGCCATAAAGCCTCTAGCCAAACAGATTAAGGTAACGAATATGACCACACTGCATACTGATATATCTGCGCCATTATTGGGCGAAACCGACACATTAAGGCTGATCCTGGGCGATCAACTCAACGTCAGTCACAGCTGGTTTACACAGGTTAATCCCAACCGAGTGTATTTAATTGCCGAGCTGCCACAAGAGACTAACTACGTCAGTCATCATGTGCAAAAAGTGTGTGCCTTTTTTGCGGCTATGGCGCAATTTGCCCAAGCTTTAGCACAATGTGGTCATCAAGTGTTGTACCTGACCTTAGATGAAACCCAGCACTATGCCGACCTACCAGCGTTGCTTGAACACATTACTGCTGCGCATAAATTAACTCATTTTGAATACCAACAGCCTGACGAATACCGATTATCGCAGCAGTTAGGCTCACTAGCGCTAGCGGGCATCACTATAAATAGCACTGACAGCGAACATTTTTTATTGCCGTTTAGCGACATACAAGGTCAATTTACCCCGAAAAAACACCTCAAAATGGAATTCTTTTATCGACGGATGCGCAAACGCTTTAATGTGCTGATGCAAGATGGGGAACCTTTGGGAGGCCAGTGGAATTTTGATCAGCAAAACCGGGCGAGCTTTAAAAAGAATGACCTTGCTGATGTTCCTGCGCCGTTAATGTTTGCCAACGACGTCAGTGATATTTTAGCCCGACTTAAGCGCCACAATATCAACACCATAGGCAAAGCGGAAAACCAATTGTTATGGCCAGTTAATCGGCGTCAATCACGTGAGTTACTTGACTATTTTTGCCAGCACTTATTGATCCGCTTTGGTCATTTCCAAGATGCGATGACCGAAAATAGTCAGTCGGATTGGAGCCTATATCATTCAAGGTTATCGTTTGCGCTCAACGCCAAAATGATTTCGCCTAGCGAAGTGATCAATAAAGTCATCGCTCATTGGCAAGCACATCAAAATGATATTTCACTGGCTCAAGTGGAAGGCTTTGTGCGGCAGATATTAGGTTGGCGCGAATATGTCCGCGGTATTTATTGGATCAATATGCCCGACTACGCTACTGATAATGCCTTGCAAGCACAACGGCCGCTGCCGGAGTATTTTTGGACCGCAAACACTAAGATGAATTGCATGCACCACGCCATAAAACAGTCGCTCGATTATGCCTATGCCCACCATATTCAAAGGTTGATGGTGACTGGCTGTTTTAGTTTACTCGCGGGTATCAATCCAGATGAAGTCGACCAATGGTATTTAGGCATTTACATTGATGCCATCGAATGGGTCGAAATGCCCAATACTCGCGGGATGACTCAATTTGCCGACGGCGGCATTGTCGCCACAAAACCCTATGCCGCCAGCGGCAATTATTTGAATAAAATGAGCGACCATTGCAAAAGCTGTCATTACAATGTCAAACTCAAAACCGAAGCCAACGCCTGCCCGTTTAACAGTTTATATTGGCATTTTATTCAGCGTCATCAAGAGCGATTTAAACGCAATCCACGCATGGCGATGGTGTATAGAAACTGGCAAAAGATGGATGCTAACACTCAGCAGGCCATTATCAACAAAGCCGATACGCTATTAGAAAATATAGAAAGCTTATAACCATTACTTATCGCGGAGCAATGACATGGACAAGATCTCAGCCATACGCAGTTTTGTGGAAGTCACCTGTTGTGGCGGTTTAACCAAAGCTGCCGAGCAACTAGGCTTAAGCCGTTTGCAGGTATCTTGGCACATTGAAGCAGTCGAGTCATGACTAGCACAACACCAGACTATAGCAAACAAGCTAATGCGGATTAGCGAGTTACAGATCTCTGGTTAATAATCTCTAATTAAGAATCTCTAATTAAGAATCTTCAGCTAATAATTTTGAGTAATAGTTGTTGTAATTGCTGCGGTTGATCAAGGCTAGCATCATGGCCGCAGTCATCAATTTTAAGTAACTGAGTTTGGTAAAAAAGTGCTAATTGCTCGCTACATTTGGGATTAGCTAGCCTGTCTTGATTGGCAACGATCACACTAACACAGGTGCCTTGTAATACAGGGCTATGAAAACGGGCTGAGGCGTACAATTGGCGTAGCCCATTGATAAATGATGTATGGCATTGCAACCTTAGTAAGCTCCAAGCATTAATCACTTCAATATTTTGACCCAAATGCCTGCTGGTAAAATCTAATACGGTTGCCTCTAGCCAATGGCTTTTGTCATTACCCACTTTATTCGACAAGCTGGCGTGTAGGGCCCTGGTGAACACAGCCACTAATGACATCATTAACCCCCAACATTGGAATCGTTTATACCAAGGCGACAAGTTGGCCGCGCTGCTGTTAATTAACACCACATGCTGCACTCGTGATCGACACTGCGCCGCCATAGTTAACGCCAACATGCCTCCCATAGACAAGCCCACTAATACCAAGTTAACTTGGCTTGGCGGCGTACCCTGTTTAAGCAACGCGGCATCAATTTGCTGCCACACCGCATCACAATAGTCTTGCATTTTACCTGGACTAACCTGATTAACTAACACACCATTACCGGGTAAATCCACGCTAATGACATTCACAGCTTGTTGGCTTAAACGCTGATCAAATCCATTCCAATGACGACTGTCACGCATTAATCCTCTTAGCAATACCAAGGTGGTCATAGGTTATCCTCACTTAGCCTCATTTAGCTTTTTTAGACCAGAAGCGATTAGCTTGTTGAGTCAATAGGGTCAGTTGTTTAGGGTTTATTTGTTCAATAACTTGCGCATAAGCAGCATCGATCAAAAACTGCATTAATACCACGTGGCGCCGTAAAACGCGTTGATGTCGATGTGTTTTTTGCGGATTAAAATAGCCGGGGAAATTAAATAACTGACGCGGATTTTTACGCAACCAAGCCCATGACCCCATTTCTAACGTTAACGGAATAAACGGTTTATCGCTAACATTACTCGCCACCAAGTAATCCCAAATATCGCCATGGGTACGATAAAAATGACTTTGCGGCGCTAACCGATAATGACTGTGGTGAGGATAACCTTTCTCGAACAATTGCATTAGCTGATAAATATAACCTATCCCAGCAAACGGCTGCCGAGTATGGGCATGAGGAAACCACACATGATCGCGTAAGCCAAAACCAGAATGGGCATCTAAGGCAATAACACTGCTGCTCTGTTGTTGTAGTTGTTGAACATACCTTAATAACGCTTGGGTTTCGAGTTCCATACCATGTTGGCCGCGATACCAAGGCAAGCGTGGTGATAATCGCTGACCGCCAACAAGAAAGGTCACCTCTTCATCTGAATCAATCGGTGCATTACGCATTAAATCGACGTTATTACCATTACCACGGCTGCCTCGTAAAAAGCCCACCGGATTCACCACTGGCACAAACGCTAAACGTACATGCTTGAGTAATTGCTGTAAATGAGTATCCCAAGGCAGACGATTAAGTAAGCTGCCTAAAAAAGCCAACACCACTTGCGCACCAATCCGTTCAACACCGTGCACCCCACCGACAAACAATACGGTAGGACAAGGTTGTTGTTGGCCTAACTCAATGGCCGTTACCGACAGTTTTTCACCACGGTAATATAAATCCGCTAAAGACTGGTGCCGAAATTGCTGTTGATGCTGTGCAATTAGGCGTTTTAATGTGTCTATCTCAAACGAATGCTCAAATGAAAACGTACCCATTAGCCACTATTTACTGTCACAAAATGATCTTAATAAACTAACCAAAAAATAAGACAAGTTAGTGACAATAAATTGAAACAACCTAAATAACACATTGCTTAACAATGTTTACATAAAGTAAACAAATCAATATAGATCATATAATTAGAAAACTATTATCGGGTTTGGAGACCCAAATCACATTCGATTTAAGGCAGAGGTTTTATCATTATTTCAAGATAGTAAAACAAAATAGGCATTCGATAATGAGTACAATTGAATCAATCACCTTAATGTTAGCCTTAGTGTATAGCACCAGCTTGCTGTACTGGAGTGGCAAAAAATGGGGCGCACTTGTCAGCGCTGCATTATTGCTCGGTGCAACCCTAGCCAGTTTTTTCTGGCCATTACTACTCATATTATTGGTCGCGGTGATCATTGTCACGGCACTAGGACAATATCAACCTGCGTTTGCCAATGCAGAAGGTAGACCCAACCAAGTACGTGAGATTTGCCAACACTTCTTTGCCCTTTCCATGTTATTGGTCGGAGTGCAATATGCTATCAACGCAGGATTATTATATGCAGGGGAAACGCCTTGGTTAATGCGACCCGATGTCGGTGATGCGTTTTTACCTATTGCTGGAGGCATTGAACTTAAAGCTATTTTAACCTTAGGGCTCTGGGATCAAAATCATCCTGCGGCAGTGGTTATGCTGTGTGTCGTATTACTCACAGGTTTAATATGTAAGCGCGCATTTTGTGGCTGGGCTTGCCCGTTAGGGTTAGCTGGCGAATACCTCTATAAACTGAGAAAACATTTTATTCACGCCGAACTTCTGCCACCAGCATGGTTGGATTGGCCACTCAGAATGCTTAAATATTTGCTATTAGCAGCACTGCTTTATTTGGTTATTTCTATGCCAGCGGCATCTATCCCACATTACATGTCAGGGAATTACCACAAAGTAGCCGACTTAAAAATGGCAGTATTTTTCATGATGCCATCAATGGTTGCCTTAATCGGCTTCGGTATTCTGTTTGCGTTAGCCGCATGGCGTCGCCAAGGTTTTTGCCGTTATATTTGCCCTTATGGCGCGCTGTTAGGCATAGTGAGCTTTTTCAGTCCATTTAAAATTCGTCGTAATACTCAGCATTGTTTAATTGAAACCAAAGGCATGAGTTGCGATAAATGCACCCGCGCATGCCCTGCCAATATATCAGTACATACTCAGAAAGATATTCGTTCCGATGAGTGCCAAGCCTGCATGCGTTGTGTGTCAGCATGTCCTAAAAAAGAGGCGCTGCAATTAAGCACTCGCAATGGTATTAAACTGTCTGCCAGAGGATTACTGATTATGTTACTGACGGTAATGTTTATGTTACCGCTGTTTGCTTACGTCGGAGGCTATTGGCACAGCCAAACGCCTGACGACATAAAAATGGAACTGATACAAAAGCTTGATCGTATAGGTCATTAATTCAGAGTTTATAATGAACAATTAAAAATCAATAACACGAGTGTCTATTTTATTTAGACACTCGTGTTATTCCTCACTGACTCAAGCATCAATGGTTATAACCAATGACCAAACACTATTCGTTTCCTCCTTTAAAGCACGTTGCTTGGTTTTCGCTGCACAATAAAATCCTATAGCAAGAGCCTAGAACGCTGCGCTGCTAGGACGCTTCGCGGCTAGAGTCTATAAAATTTTAGCAGCAAAGCTGTCCCTATCCCTGAGATGACAAGCCAAGAGCCTAGGTGCTAGACCGCTCTATCCGTGAGCGCAGCGTTCGCTTGCTATCGCTTGTTATCGTTTCTGAAGCGGTTCCTAGCAGCGAAGCGACCCTAGCAGGACAACGTCCGCCCTAGAACCTCGAAGACCGAAGGTCGCTCTAGCACCCGTAGGCGCCCAATACCTAGCACTTTGAACTCTGTCATTTCTCGTCATGCACAATCCTGCATGCCGAGGTCGTTTGGGTATAAGCAAATAAAAAGGGCTGCACATGGCAGCCCTTTGGTTAACTCAGCTCGGGATAATCAATTCATCTCTCATTCCAAGTTGAAGTTAGCGATATAGTTATATCAATGGTTAACTTACAAGCCTTCAAGCGCTAAACGCTTACTACGCTTATTATGCGCAATAATCAGTGCGATTAACGACACCACACCGACAGCAATACCGATAGGCTGACTTAATGGTTGAGGGAAGCCAAAACCAATACCCGCAGTTAAAATGTACGACACTGTCACACACGTCCCCACAATAGCAGGTAAACTCACGATCCAATGGAAGGTACCACGGTTAAATAAATACTTGGTCGCTAGCCATAATACGCTGGTAGATAACAACATATTTGAGAATGCGAAATAACGCCAGATCAGTGTAAAATCAATCTTGGTCATAAAATAGGCAATAATCAAAATAGGCACCGCAACAAATAAACGGTTTCTAATACTTTGAGGGATCTTAAAAGCATCAATAATGGTTAAACGTAATGCTCTAAATGCAGTATCACCAGAAGTAATTGGGAAAATCGCAACAGCAATAATCGCCATAATACCACCCGCGGCACCTAAGTAAGTGGAAGCCACTTGGTTAACCACCATTCCTGGACCACCTATGTCAAGAATACCTTTAAGTTCAGCATAACCTCCAGGGAAAGCCGCGATACCCGCAGTAGCCCAAACACATGCGACCACACCTTCTGCCATCATTGCGCCGTAGTAAACAGGACGAATGTATTTTTCATTGGTTAAACAACGCGCCATGATGGGTGCTTGCGTTGAGTGGAAACCACTAATCGCACCACAAGTAATAGTGACAAACAATAATGGCCATACAGGTAAACCGTCTGGATTAGGCTCTAATAATTCATTGTTATAGTGACTGTGATCAAAATAAGCAAAGATACCGTCAACAGTCGGTAATTGTGGTGCGTGGATTAATAACGCAACAGCAATTGACGTTGTCATCACAATCATTAATAAACCAAATACTGGATACAGTTTAGTAATGATTTTATCTATTGGTAACAAGGTTGCTAAAAAGTAATAGCCCAAAATCAATAATACCCAGAAGGTATTTTCGCCAAAAATGGTGTCTTTAAAATAATCTAAATTACTGAGCAATCCTGCTGGGCTCATGATGAATACAACACCAACGAAAAATAACAGCATGGCAGTAAATATCAGCATGGCTGCTTTAAAGTAAATATTAAAATAATGTCCCGCAATTTCAGGTAAGCTTTTACCGTCTTCTTTGATGCTCATGACACCGGAGAAGTAATCGTGAACCGCGCCACCGAGTAAATTACCAAGGACAATCCATACAAGCGCTATAGGGCCATAAAGCGCACCTAAGATAGGTCCGAAGATAGGTCCGACACCAGCGATGTTGAGAAATTGAATTAAGAACGCTTTAACCGGATGAACTTCGACATAGTCAACGCCATCATTAAATCGTGCTTGAGGGGTTTTTGCATTAGGGTCTATACCCGCTTGCCGTTCAACGAACGGACTGTAAAACTTGTATGCGAGCAAGAGAAGCCCGATACAAATGAAAAAAATTAACATGTCATTATCATCCATTAGTTATAGGAATGTACTCAATGTCGAGTTTGTTTCAGATAGCTTTAGAGGTCAAGTCATGAAGTATTATACCAAGGTAGGGGTTGCTATTAATCGCTCATCGTGACTATATATCCGGCTTGGCGATAAAGTATAACTTTGTTAATGGGTTACCTCTACCCCCCAGCCATAGTGACTTTGTTACTTATCTCAACTTAATCCCATACTTTCACAAAAAAATAGACTAGCCACGCTTAATGCATGTTAATGCAGACAATAACCTTGTAGTATATAAGGATTAGTTTAACGCCATAAACAAGCAACAATCTCGAATAACAGCATTCTATCTAGGGGTAAAATAAACTGCCTTAGATTATTATGTAAATATTATGTCAATGTTATAATAGCCGCCTACTCGAGCTAGCCATTCGCAATAAAGAGCAAAATCCACCTCATCTGCCCGCTTTTCTCGTTTTTCTCGCTTGTTATCTTTCTCGTTTGTTCGCCTATAAATAGATAAAACCTCACCGACATTGCCAGTGAGGTTTATTAGTCAAAAGGTAATATTGTCGTTTGCTAACCTATTTTTGCAGGGTTAACTCGATGCTAGATTCAACCGATGCTTGGATCTCAGCTTCGGTAAATAACAATGGACGTAATTGCTTTGCCGTAGAATACAGTTCACTTTGATCAGAAAAGCTAGGGCTTAATACGTTACTTGACTCCGAATAAGTTAAAATACCTTTTGCCTTAGGACCATCATCAGTAAAGCTCACGGTCATCATCCAACTTGAACCACTTCGGACTTGGTAACCTTCTGAGGTTAATCCTGATGCTGTCGCCTTACCTGAAACAACATCTAACACAGGTGGGTATTTATGTTGAGGTATTAAAGTGTCATCACCGGATAAGCTGGTCGAAAACACGTTAAATCCACCTTCCGCATTATGACTACCAGGCCAAGGTAGCTTCACTCCAGATGCACTGCCATCAGGGAGTGATTTTTCAACAAATTGTACCTCTCCTAAGCTCGCATCCACAGCAAAACCTGCCGCTTCAAGATTCAACGCCCCATGAGCTAAAGCGATTAATGCGCTGCCATCAGTATTGAGCTTATTGGGTGTTGTTGCTGCACTCATATAATCAAAAGCTTCAGTTAACATGGTATTTTGATCAAACTGATGGGCAAACTCACGAATTAACGCCCCGCCCTTACTGTCATTATCTTGCTTACCATTCCATGCTTTTAGTGCTGTACATGATGCAGAAACATCTTTAGATAATGTGGCGCTCACCACCACTGGCGTATCACCTTGTAACTCACATTGGCTAATTAAGCCGGCTAACACCAACTCGGCGAGATAAGCTCGGTTGGATAATAAGGCCGTTTCAAGCTCTTCTATACTAAATTTACCGTCATCACCGGCTGCATCATCCATTAACGTTAATCCCATGCGAGTCCGTAACGATAACTGACCTCGCTCTGGACCGTATAAAGGAGAGAAGTTTTCCAGCGGTGCCGCTAAGTTAGTCGACCAAAATGAGTTATTGGAGTTTTGCACAAAGTCACTCCGTTCAAGCTTAGGTGCTCGTTCATAAGGCATTGGCGAATCATAACTAAACACCGAGGTATTACCCGGTAAAATAGTAAAACCAGCTTGAGCTTTAGCTGCAACAATAGCGGGGGTAGTTCTAATAATATCGACCACTAAATCAGAAAAACCCGGTACGGTTGAGTCGTCAATATAAAACGCATTGCCTTCCTTGTCGGCGTACATAGTGTTATTAAAAATCACCCCATCGTAATTTTTAAACGCTTGTTGAAACTCATCTTGGTTTGTTGCGCGGTTCATGGCTAACCAATGATCAAGCGGATCTTTATTGGCCATATTGGCATCTTGAATAAAGAAGGCTTGACCATCGTCCCAGCCAAACGGCGCCAATGATGGCGGCGCCTCAACCATCGGACCTTTAGCCGTAGTATAAATATCTTTCTCCGCCACCAACATGCCTGCGGGGCCTGCATTCATTAATACCGACACCGTTTCTTTGGTGATCGGCATCTTTGAGCCATCAAACAGATACTGCAACCGGTCACCTGAGACTAACTCTAGGTTATACATAACAAAGTGCTCGGCGGTTGAAAAGGTATGGGTCCAAGCCACATCTTTATTAAAACCAATATTCACCAAACCAGGCATACCCACTAGTGAGCCGCCCATCACATCAATCTGTCCTGGTATGGTCAAATGCGACTGCCAAAAACGTAAATTACCGGTATGCGGAAAATGCGGATTACCTAATACCATGCCTTTACCGTTTTCGGTTTTATCTTTACCCAATCCCCAACCATTAGAACCCAAGTTTCGAGGATTAGTTTCAGGGGTGGTAATGGTTGCAGACCGTGCTATTAATTTATTGTTCATATCCTGCACAAACGCGGTTTGTGCTGTAGACGGTGCCGGCCCAACAATACGCGGTAAATACTCTTCGCCATCACCGGGGTTAGCGTAAAAAATTAAATCTAAAAAGTTTGCCGCACCAGGTAATAACGCGATGGAAAATATATAGTTGGCTACATCAATACCGCTAATGGGTTTAACCCAAGGTTGACCCGCACAGAATGGCTCGCCAGTTTGAGTCCCAGCGTCTATATCGGCAAGGTATTGATTATAACCTGCACTAAAACCTTCCATTAATGCGCGCGAGTTATAACTGAACTGTGGATACTGACTTTCAGCAAGCTGTCTTATTTTTAATGCTTTGTAAGCAAAATCAGAGATTAAATTGCCATTATCTTCGCTGGTCGGCAGACCCGAAGCAAAATCAATTGAAGCATGGGGACCAAAGTACATTGACCGTTCAGAATTAGCTTTAATAAACCCATCGGCCATCACACATAAATTGTCTTGTGCTTGGGCATAACCACTCCCAAAACCTAGGCTTTCTAAGTTATCGGCAGAAATATGTGGTACACCGTATTGAGTGCGACGGATGTTGGCCTTTAAGGTGCCGTTAGGGGCAAAAGCTTGTAATGGAGGTGAAATGGCTTCGGGTTCTGGAGTAGGTTGAGGTGTTTTACCGTATTGAGTGTCATCACCGCACCCGACGATAACCACACTAGAAACCATGCCAATGGCGAGCAGTATCTTGTTCAATTTCATTATTATTATCCTTGTTGTATCCCAATGCTACATAGCACAATGGGTGAGGTATTAATCCTTTACGCCTCAATTTAAGCCAGCGACACGGTTAAAGTAATCCCCATTACCTTGAAACCAATGTGCGGTTGTTAAATACAACAAAGACATGCATCCTCATTTAAGCAATCATTCAGTCGTCTGTCTACATCTTGATAAAAATAGCCGAAACTTGCTTAACAAAAACAATTAACCTTATCCAGTTAACCTCAGTCCTGGATATTAAAAGATTATAAAATAGCGACGTCTTTGGCTATTTGCGTTGCATTGACCTGAATTGAACAAGTTATTTATGCGTAAATACGCCTTGTTAGCAGAACAAATGGCAAGTTTGATATTGATGACCCGCTGCTAGGGCGGACTGCGTCCTGCGAGTATCGCTTCGCTGCTAAGATTGTATAGCATCTAGCAGCGTAGCGTCCTAGCATCTAGGCTTTTCCCTTGTATAGCATCTAGCAGCGTAGCGTCCTTTGACATGAGAGCAGTCTAGTGGTTATTTATTCCACGGATTGTTGGGATCAAATGTAGGCTGCGGCTTTTTGTTATTACTGCGCTGTGTCGCTGCATCACTGTCATTTGAACGACTCGACGAAGAATATGAATTTGAAGATGATGACGAAGAAGCATATGAGCGACTTTGATTATGTTTCATCTGGTCATAATCAGCGGTGGCTTTGGCTTTCATCTCGGCGACTAACTCAACCGTTAACGGCTGAGGTTTACGCGGTTTTATACCGTCAGCAAAACCGCGTTCACGGGGTTTTAACTCAAACTGGGCTGAGTTGCCTTTTGGCATACGCTTGAAACGGTATAGATAAAAGTTTTCAACACGTTCCCTCGCCCACTCAGTCTTCTTAAGAAACGAAACACACGCGGCCGTGTTCGGATTAGTATTAAAACATTCTAAATGCATCGCGGCGTATAAAATTTTCCAATCATAAAATGCCACTAATTCAGAGATCATCGTTTCTGATTTTAAACCGTGGAGTGGATTATTTTGCTGTAGTTCTATCATGCTATCTCATGACCTCAAAAAGCTGTCTCTATAATATGTCTAGTTTACCGTTAAAATGCGCTATCGTCTTTATGCATCTTGCACATGCCCTAACGCTGAGTTAAATAAAACGCATTATTTTTCACGCGGCAGTTAACAATCGCCTTCTGATTTATTGCTACCAGACTGATATGACTACTACTATTGCTACAAAACTGATATGACAACAAGGCTGAAAGATATCGAGGAAAAATACGTTATAGTTCGTTAACACAAGGTAAAGTAATCTGCCTATTGGATCAAATAACGCTTTAAAACCAAATAGCGATTAATCAAACCATAGCCAGTTACGAACGTCAGTTATTGTAACGGCGTTGAATGTTGTCAGCCAAATAAACTCTGACTGACAACCATGTTAGCTTATACTCGTGATGTTGACGCTCATTAGATTAACGATTTACATCTACAACCACACGACCGCGAACCTTACCTGCCAATAAGTCACTTGCCACATCAATCGCTTCAGTCAAACTGATTTCGTGAACAATGTCATCGAAAACGGCAGGGTCGAGGATCTCGCCCAGACGTTGCCATGCCTCAATACGATCGGCTAAAGGTCGCATTACACTGTCGACACCCGCTAACGTCACACAACGTAAAATGAAAGGTGCTACGCTAGCAGGAAAATCCATACCCTGTGCCAAACCACAAGCGGCCACCGTCCCGCCATACTTCATACTGGCACACACATTGGCTAATGTATGACTGCCAACAGAATCAACCGCACCAGCCCAACGCTCTTTGGCCAATGGACGACCCGCTTCAGATAAGGTCGCGCGATCAATAATGTCTTTAGCCCCTAGCTTTTTCAAGTAGTCGCTTTCATCAACACGGCCAGTAGATGCCACTACGTGATATCCGAGCTTAGCTAAAATAGCGATAGCAAAACTGCCAACACCGCCATTAGCGCCTGTTACCAGCACTTCACCTTTATCTGGGGTTAGGCCATTTTTCTCAAGTGCCATTACACATAACATCGCAGTATAGCCTGCGGTGCCAATCGCCATAGCTTGTTGCGGTGAAAACGCACTTGGCAATGGAATAAGCCATTCACTTTTTAAACGCGCTTTAGTTGCCAAGCCCCCGCAATGGTTTTCACCTACACCAAAACCATTCAATAATACCGTATCGCCAGTGGCAAACTTATCACTATCGCTATGTTCTACTATGCCCACTAAATCTATGCCTGGCACCATAGGAAAGGTTCTCACCACGGGCGCTTTACCGGTAATGGCGAGGGCGTCTTTGTAATTAAGCGTGCTATAAAGCACTTTTACCGTAACATCACCTTCAGGTAGCACACTTTCATCAATGCTTTTCACTGTGGTGCGGTAACCTTGATCATCTTTCTCAATTAACATGCCATTAAACATCATGTGCTCCTAATTTAGACTAGTCGTCTATTAATGATTAAAAATTTTATTAACCTCAACTCGACTTTAGAGAAGAGGTCAGTAAGCTAAGGTTATTTAGGTAATGCGGCCATGAAAAGGTCGCAGTAATTATCTAGCGGTGTGGCCTGCTGCACCAACTTTGCTCGACTTACTGCGCCCTCCCAACCTACCCAAAAGTTTTCGGCTAAAAGCTGGCAATTTGCACTTTCTGCAAGCTCGCCATGTAGTTGTGCATCCTTAAGACAACGGGCTAGACAGTCTTGCCAGCTAACGAATATCTCAATAATTTGCGGTCTAAAACTGTCGGGTAATACACCCACTTCTTGGCCTAAGTTCCCCACCAAACAGCCACGCTTAAATTCATAACGGATCATTCCTGCTTTAGCATCTGCTACAAAATGACGGATCCGTGTTAGGGGTAAATAAGATTCATCTAAAAGGTGAATTTCAAGTTTACGTAAAAAATAGTCGGCATAATTTTGCAATACCACCTGTCCAAAAGCCTCTTTACTGGCAAAGTAATGATAGAAAGAGCCTTTTGGTACGCCCACCTTTTTCAAAATAGGTTCAATACCCGATGAAGCAAAACCTTGCTCTGTTAATTGCTCAAGGCCACTTCGGATAAGCTCTGCCCGCGTATCAGGATTATCGCGGGATATTTTAGGTGGCCGGCCACGACGAGGTTTCGGGGTTGCACTTGTGTGTGGACTCGACATTGAATCTAAGCTTAAATTATTCATAACACCTATATTAGACCGAACGTCTATTTAAATACAGTAGTATTATGAAAAATCGCAACATGACGCTCATTTAGTCACACAAATTTGCACTATTACCGGATTAACATGCACCATTAACTAACGCGCGACCTCACTGAGTCAGCGACTATCTACTGAAACCGCAATCCTGATTCTATAAGGTTAATGCTATACACAAGCGATTTAAAACAATTGACGTTATAAAGGCCTTGAGGGGGCGAGACATGGCCGATAGATCAAATCAACCTAAAAGCTGTAAATCCAATAAATTTGAATTCAAACTATCTTAGTTAGATGGCTTGAGCTCGAATCATTCGTTCTATAATCATCTATACCCGTTTCACTTATGCATTAACAAATAATAAATCCTCGCCTAGTAATATCGTGTCTCGCTAGTCCGAAAGAGGTTGTTCGATAGACAAGCTAGATCAACGACTTTAAACGTAACAACATTTAATCCTAAAATTTACTCACTAAAGAATTAAAAAACAATTAATATCAATACAATAACTTATAACTATAATTTAATTTTATTCAGAAAAAGCACACACCTATAATCAAACAATCCTTAAGCAGTTGCATCGAGTAACGAGCCGTGATCACCAGCCGTATAGTAAATGTTTCCCATAAATAAATAAGCTGGATCGACACCAAAATTACGCTTCTATTATCTTTCTGTCTGAGATTAGATTGGAAATTTTACCCCAAATGATGTTAATATGATTAGACCACTAACTAGTTTGGTGGTTTTTTATTGCTGAATATAAATTATTTAACAATAAACCGATTAACCAGAACCCAGGAGCTCATTATGCCAACGGACACGTCAAGCGAAGAAAATCTCATTACAACCATTTGGAACACCACAACATTAAAGCTGAAAGAGGCTTCACAGTTATTGTGTTTATGCGCCATTTTAAGCACCTATCTCTTTGTCATGTTGAAACCTAATGGGATTCAACATGATAAAGCGTTAGGAGGCAAATAATATATGCATTACCTAACCTATGTCTCATTAGCAATCTATTTTCTCGTAATGCTAAGCATTGGATTGTTTGCATATAAAAAATCAACCAGCGATGTATCGGGTTATATTTTGGGTGGCCGTAAAGTCAGCCCACAAGTTACCGCACTGTCAGCAGGTGCATCCGATATGAGTGGCTGGATGCTAATGGGCTTGCCAGGTGCCATGTTCTTAGTCGGCTTCGAAACCATCTACATTGCGATAGGCCTATTAGCGGGGGCATTGATTAATTATTTGATCGTGGCACCTAAATTACGGGTTTATACCGAAGTTGCGGGTGACTCCCTAACGATCCCTGAATTTTTTGCTAAACGCTTCCACGCACCAAACAGTCATGTGCGGATTATCGCGGCGATTATCATTGTTATCTTCTTTACCTTATATACCTCGGCAGGACTCGTCGCTGGGGGAAAATTATTTGTCTCTGCATTTGATTTAAATTATGAACTCGGACTGGTGATTACCCTAGGTGTGGTTGTATCTTATACCTTACTCGGTGGTTTTTTAGCCGTCAGCATGACTGACTTTGTTCAAGGCTGTATCATGTTTGTTGCCTTGATTCTGGTACCCGTTGTGGCATATCAAGAGTTTAGCAGTGCTGATAAAATGATGGGCTTTGCTTATGAGTCGATCCCGCATTTTTCTGATGCGATGCAAAATGTCACAATGCTCGGGTTAATTTCCAGTCTGTCTTGGGGCCTAGGTTATTTTGGTCAGCCACACATTATCGTGCGCTTTATGGCTATCCGTTCAGTGTCTGATATCAAAGCAGCACGACGAATTGGCATGAGTTGGATGACAGTCACCATTATTGGTGCGCTGGCAACAGGTCTAGTGGGTATTGCCTACGCCAATAAATTCGACATGAAAATAGGCGATCCTGAAACCATCTTTATTGTCTTTTCTGAATTATTGTTTCACCCACTAATCAGTGGCTTCCTTTTAGCAGCCATTTTAGCTGCCATTATGAGCACGATTTCTTCACAGTTATTAGTGTCGTCAAGTTCTCTGACCGAAGACATTTATCGAGTTATTTCGAAAAAAGAGTCAACTGAGAAAGAAATGGTCAAAATGGGACGTTATGGTGTAGCAGGTGTCGGTATTGTCGCCAGCTTACTGGCGCTCGATCGCTCAAACAGTATCTTATCGATAGTCAGCAATGCATGGGCTGGATTTGGTGCGGCCTTTGGTCCACTGGTACTGTGTTGCCTATATAAAAAGAACCTGACCCATAAAGCGGCTGTCGCGGGTATTTTATCAGGTGCTATCACCGTCCTATTTTGGATATATGCTCCTGTACTTGCAGATGGAAAAGCGTTATCCAGCGTGATGTACGAAATGATCCCCGGCTTTATTGTCAGCAGTGTAGTGATTTTTATTACCAGTGCACTGGATGCCGACCCTTGCCATAAAACCGTTAAGACTTTTCATAAAGCCAATCGTGTTTTAGCTGAGGAACTGTAAAGATGGAAGATATTCATACTATGTCAACTACCCATTGGAAACGGATTGTCGTTAAAGTGGGAAGCGCGTTAATTGCACCTAACCAACAAGGCTGTAGCAGTCGATATTTATTAGGTATAGCTCAGTTTATCGCCACCTGTCGTGCTCAAGGATGCCAAGTTGTGTTGGTGTCTTCAGGCTCCGTTGCTGCGGGGAGACATCTATTCTCTGATCTTGCAGAACCAACGGTGTCGCTCAAAAAAGCGATGGCAGCAGCAGGCCAGGCCGATATGATGGCAACTTGGGATAAGTTGTTCGATTTCCCTTCGGCGCAGCTATTACTCACCCACGGTGATTTACGCGATCGTGATCGTTATATCAGTATTAAAAATACCATTGCCACCCTGTTAGAGCATGGACTACTACCCATTATCAACGAAAATGATGCTGCTACCACAGCTAAGTTACGCGTTGGAGACAATGACAATTTATCCGCTATGGTCGCAGCCGCAGCGGATGCCGACGCGTTAATTATCTGCTCAGACGTAAAAGGGCTTTATACTAAAAACCCTAATTTACATGATGATGCCACGCTAATTAAGCAAGTCAGTGAAATCAATGCCGACATCTACGCGATGGCAGGTGGTGCCACCAGCAGTGTGGGTACTGGCGGTATGTTTACCAAAATTGAGGCTGCAGAGAAAGCCATTTCACACGGCATTGAAACTATGATTGTGGATGGCTTTGATGCAGACACATTTAATCAGCTTCTTAAAGGTCAAAACCCGGGCACTTTATTTGAGCCATATGATGTACCAATGAAAGATCTATTACATTGGATGACGCATACATCACAAATTTTAGGTGAATTAATCGTCGAAAATGACTTTAGCGCCGACCTTCAAAAACATGATACCCAACTGACCAGTGACGATGTAGTGGCCGTAAGAGGCAACTTTTCCGTCGGCGATACCGTTTTAGTGCGCAAAGGCGATGGCACTAAATTGGCAAAAGCCAAATCAAACTATAGTAGTTGTTTATTACATTTTATTGCAGATAAAGAAGATCGTGAGTTTGCCAACAATGCCCAGCAAAAGACAGGCCCACTGATCTCTGACAAAAACATCGCCATATTGGAGCAAATATGAGTTTAATTAAAGACTTATCACAAGCCGCAGCAAATGCTGCACAAACTCTAGCCCTATTAGATGAGCAAGTTAAAAATACCATTTTACTTGATATGGCCCGAGCACTTAGAGCTCATAGCGACGATATCATCAAAGCTAATTTATTGGATCTTGACCATGCCGCAAAAGCTGAATTAGGCGCGGCAATGATAGACAGACTGACTCTGACATCAGAGCGCATTGAATCTATGGCTGCGGGCATCGAAACGGTGGCGTCGTTACCCGATCCGGTTGGCAGAGTACGTGAAATATGTCAGCGACCAAATGGGCTTAATATTCAAAAAATGCGCGTACCTTTAGGGGTCGTTTGCATGATTTATGAAGCACGCCCAAATGTCACCGCTGATGCAGGCGCGTTATGTTTTAAATCGGGTAATGCCGTGATACTGCGTGGCGGTAAAGAAGCATTACATTCAAGTAAAATCATCGCTTCGATTTTACAGAATGTCTTGCAAGCAAATCAGTTACCACCGGCGCTTATTACCGTGATACCCGATCCGGATCGCGCCTTAATGCTGGAACTAATGCAGCAGCGTGACTTTATTGATGTCATTATTCCACGTGGTGGAGAAGGCTTAATCAACTTTGTTACTGATAACAGTAAAATCCCAGTTATTCAGCACTTTAAAGGTGTTTGTCATCTGTATGTTGATAAAGATGCCGATCTCGATATTGCGATGTCTTTATTGCTCAACGGCAAAACTCAACGCACGGGTGTATGTAATGCCTTAGAGGGATTATTGGTACATCAAGACGTAGCCGCAGCCTTTTTACCGAAAGTGGCAGCCGAGCTTGCCGCACATAAGGTGCGAATTAATGTCAGTAAAAATGCCCAACAATACTTTGAGCATGCCAACGTCATTAGTGATGATGATTTTGGCCAAGAATATTTAGATTTAGAAATTGCGATTCGACAAGTGACTGATTTTGATCATGCTATCAATCATATCCGCCGCTTTGGTAGCCATCATACTGAAGTGATTTGTACCCAAAATGACTCAACGGCTACGCGTTTTCAACGCACTGTGGATGCTTCGGTCGTCATGGTCAATGCGTCATCACGTTTTTCTGATGGTAGCGAACTCGGTCTAGGTGCTGAAATTGGTATTGCGACGAGCAAATTGCATGCCTACGGCCCAATGGGTCTTGAGTCACTCACCACTGAGAAATACTTAGTCAGCGGTGAAGGTCAAGTCCGCGCATAATCAAATAGGTATTACAGACAAAAGGCCAAGCGAAAGCATGGCCTTTTCTTTTTAGAGACACTTTCGGAGTTTATTATCTCTCAACATCAACCATTAGATCCCAATACTTGTATCGCCTTTATCGGTGGCGGCAACATGGCAAAAGCCATTATCAGCGGCCTACTGAAACAAGGTCATAACAGTGCCAATATTTTAGTGTGCGCCCCAAGCAAAACCACCCGACACAACTTAATCGATAAATTCAATGTTAGGGTGCATCAAGATAATACTGCCGCAGTAGCATTTGCCGATGTCATCATTGTTGCCGTTAAGCCTTTTGTGGTACCTGTGGTGTGTGAGCAATTGAGTGAGGTTATGCAACACGATAACCGTAAATTAGTCATCTCGATTGCGGTGGGAATAAAACATGCCACGATCTGCCAAAAACTAAATCATTCACCCAAAGTCATTTGTGCCATGCCAAACTTGCCGGCCGCCATTGGTGAAGGATTAACAGGTTTATTCGCAGGTCCTAACACCCACGATAATGACATTGCACTCGCAGAAAGTCTGATGCGTGCCGTTGGTGAAACCGTATGGCTACAAGATGAAAGTCAAATGTCTACCATAGTGGCCGCAGCAGGCAGCTCTCCAGCGTATTTATTCTTATTTTTAGAAGCGATGGAAAAAGCCGCCATTGAACAAGGGCTCCCAAAAGAAACCGCTATTAAAGCAGTTCTTCACAGTGCGAAGGGAGCGATATCAATGGCGATTAATAGTCAGCATAATTTGACTAACCTTCGCCACCAAGTGACCTCTCCTAAAGGGACAACAGAACAAGCCATATTGGCATTTCAAGATGGTGAGCTTGATGAACTCGTTGCCAGCGCAATGGCATGTGCGGCAACAAGAGCTAAAGAACTGTCTATAGGCTAGTCTCAAAACCCGAAACTGACGTTAACAACACCCTGCTAACAGAGCAATGGTCTGCATATAGCGCTTGACTCATTCATCCTCACAGGCTTAATACTGGCTCAGTAACTCTTGTTTAATCAGTTTCAGGAGAAAGGTTTCTCGTTCAATCGATAAGCCTTTTTTGCTACTGTTGGCGATAGTCTCAAGGTTGTGCTCAATCGCTTCATCAATATCAATCCATACTGGCATCATGCCGTTATTAATTTCGTGAGCTTCAAATTGGGTCTCAGCCAGTTGATTGTCGATATCACAAGTGAAGCAATAAGACAGCATATTAACCGACGTATGGCCATCTCGCAGCCAGGGACGATATTCTTCATACAAACCAAACGCATTAATATTGCGAATGTCTTGGGCGCCCGTTTCTTCTTGTAACTCGCGAATAAGCCCTTGCTCTATATCCTCACCCGCATCAACCCCACCACCAGGCAATGAATAGTCATGATAACGTTGTGTATATAACATCAGTATCTGGTTTTCACGCACCACAATGGCACGAGTAGCAAGCCGCGTTAGCATCGTTTGTTGATTCGCCGCAATAAAGTCTTCAGGAGTGTCGATATGATAACGAGTAGTTAAATGGCGCATTATATGGGGCTCATCACAATAAAAAACGCATGATACGTTGCCAAACCACATGCTTCAAGTTTACCGTATCGGTTAAATCAATATGAATTTGTGAGCATAAATAAGTCTCTACAATGGCGAGCTGGGTTGAAGCAGAAACCATGAGTTTTGCCGCTGAGTGATATCGCGCTATCGGTGACGCTAAATATCAGCAATAGGATGACAACATTTGGCAATACTCATGGATGCCCATTGTTGGCCATATTGTCGACCATCAATATGGTTTTGGTTTAGGCTCTTAACCAAAAAAACAACAGATTGATGACCAAAAAAGTCCTATCAGTATGACTGACTAACATACTATGGGTGCCGGTTTTGACATTCAGATGCTCATTCAAGCAAAACCATGAAACGATCATAACCCTGTCATGCCATAATCATGTAATAATCGTTTATTTAGTCGGTTATTTTCAATATTTTATCTATTATTAAAAATCAACGAGTAATGGCTTGAATGATATTGTTATCGAGTTTACAAAATTAGTGTTCGCTTAATTCTCCATGGAAGTTGCTTATGATTAGATTTTGGTACAAACAATTCCCTCAATATCCGCCTGATCATTCCGATTACTGGCGCATTCGCTTAATCGAGCATTCATTACTCATTACCACGAGTTACTTTCTCATTCTTACCCTGATCAACCTGTTCTATTTTGAAGGTTATCAATATGCCTTACTCGATGGTTTCGGTTTATTAACCTCATTGGGTATTTACTACCGCTTTCGCAAAACGGGACATGTAAAAATAACATCATGGGCTGTCACCATCATGGTAGCCAGTTTAATCATGCTGTTTGTGATCTCGACTAAGGGTCACTCCCACTCATTATTTTGGGCAACGCTCATTCCACCGTTTTCGTTTTTTCTTATTGGTCGAAAATGGGGAACGTTTATTTCATGCCTCACATTTAGCGTATGTGCCTTATTAGTTTACCTGCAAACTCAAAACCCTCAGCCAGTGACCTTTGGAACAGGATCTTTATTTAACGTTATTGAGGTGTGTATTGCGCAAATTTTATTATTGCGATATTACGAAAAAACCCGTTTTTCAGCCTATAAAAAGCTCGCGCTACGCAATATAGAAATCCAAAAAATGGCTGAAACAGATAAACTCACCGGACTTTATAACCGTGAAAAGCTCGATGTAGTACTCGATAAACTGCTTACCATCCCTGCCGCAAATACCGACACAGTACATCCACCGCGGAGCGCAGAGGGTAAAGCACCGTTGTCACCTGTAGCACACTCATCCGTTATCGATAACGTCACAAATAGCAATACCATTCCCCCATTACTCAAGCCGTCATCGTCTCTTCAATACCCTATCTCGGTTGCCATTATCGATATAGATCATTTTAAGCGAATTAATGACAATCACGGTCATCTTGTGGGTGACCACGTATTGTATGAACTCGCACAATTGCTACAAAGCCAAATGCGTAATGACGACCTATTAGCCCGTTGGGGTGGTGAAGAGTTTGTGGTGGTATTACCTAACACAACATCGGCCGATGCCATCGAATTAACCGAAAGGTTACGCCGCTATATTGCTACACAGAACATTCAAGGTATGGCGCTTACTATCAGTGTAGGTGTAGCCCAATATACTATTAAAGACAGTGCCTACAGCCTGTTGGGTCGTGCAGACAAAGCCTTATATCTGGCAAAAGCACAAGGACGAAACCGCGTTGCAGTCGCCTAAAAAAAGCCACAGTAGAATCTAATATCATACTGTGGCATACCATCTGTTAGGCTTTATCGCCAAGCCTACTCAAGGCGTTCGTTGTCAGGTGTCAAGCGAGCATAATGCTTACCATTGATGCGCTCAATAATTTGGGTTGCGGTTAAGTCATGCACCACATTAATCACCGTTGAAGCCGCATCTGTAATAGCCCCAATCACCACTAAAATAGGAATAACCTCCATGGGTAATCCTAAGGTCGTGACAATAAATATTTCACCTAAAAATGCTCCGCCTGGCACCCCACCAATAACAAACGCCGATAATACTGAAATTAAAATCGTCAACATAAACACATCGGTAGTGAAATCGAGTCCTAATAAAGAATAAATAAACACGATTTTTAATGCCGTAATCGCAGCTGCGCCGCCCTTATTAAGATTGACTAATAATGGCAAGCTAATCTCTGCAATTTGCTCGTTCAAGCCCATTTTAGCGGCACTGCGAATGGTCACGGGTAAGGTTGCTAACGATGAACTAGTACCTAATGCGGTCACGGCAGGTTCAAGCATATGTTGCCAGAATCGTCTCACGCCTTGCACACCACCTCCAATCCACGCATATAACGTCGACCCTAGAGTAAGGTAAATCGCCATTGCCACAAAAAATAGTCCGACAGCTCGAGCAAATGTGCCCATCAGTTCAGTGTCTTGACTGGCCATCGTCGCGGCAAAATATGCCCCAAGACCAATAGGCGCGGCATGCATTAATATCGAAATGACTTTCATGATCACGGTATTGACACTGTCTAGCATGCGCCCGACTCTCACGCCATCTTCACCAGACTGGCCAATCGCAACACCGCCAATAACCGACATAATAATCAGCGCTAAAATATTTGATTTAGATAACAGCCCGACAAAATCATTGGTGGTTAATAAGTTGACAAAATCCATACTACCTGATGCCGCATCGACAGTATTAGCCAGATCAAGTGTCACCCCTTGTGCAGGATCGTAAGCTAACGCTAGCAACACCACACCGACAGAGGGGATGATCGCCATCACAATCGACACCGCCATAATCGATACCAGTATGGCGCCTAATTTCTTTAAATCGGTGATGTGGGCAATGGACGACATTACACTCACCGCGACCAGAGGCACAATAATCATAAACAAAAGATTGAGGAAAATTTGCCCAATCGGTTTGAGCTTTATGGCCAGTTCAGGCACTAACCCACCAAACAATCCGCCCAGCAGTAAGGCACTCAGTAAAATAATGGACGAACGATAAGCACGTAGGCTTTTGAACATAATGGATCCTAAGGACAATTAAACAAAACAACAAATGGTCAGCAGACTTGACCCAATGAACGCTTGAGGCATTAACAACCCACAGGGTAATGTCGAAAGTAAAGTAAACTTATCATGCAGTTAACCTGTATTATTGCCGACAAATGTAACATCTCTATATTACCGTTAATGCTAAAATATGGCACAAAACCAATACGATACCAACTACAACCGTATTTTAGCAATGGTTAATAATAAGTGTGCCACTCAGCACCTTATAAGCTTGTTAATTCAAGGCTTATCCATACACTTTTTTGTTGTACCTACTCAGGATAATGTTGTTAGTGTGAATGGGGATTAACTATTTAACAGCGCTTGAATTGCAATCATTAACGCTTCAGGGCACGGACAAAAATCTGCTTTACCAACGGACTGCGATGATCATTAACACCACATCCAAACTCAGATATAGCTCGTAAGAGTGCAAGATGCCAGTCAAGCACCACACTGTGGTGTATCAATAGGTGCGATGTTGAATCAACGCGATATGAATAAGGTAGCTATTAAATCAATGCGTTATGCAATAAAGTCTTCATTAAGTCAGAGTAGATCATCGATGTGATGTGCAACACCACTGTTGTCAGCGGTTTTTAGGCAGTATACCAGAGGAATAAAATAGCGGTAATCATATACAGCGACTCAGGGAGCTTGCTCACTGGCAAGCTTCCCAAACCTGAACTACATGTCGATATAGAGTGGCCAGCCAAGTAGACCAATTAAGCCTTCCTTGTATTCCAAGCGCTCCAATCGTTCAGGAGAAGCATTTTTCAACGCTAATGCCTGATAACTTCGGGAAAAATGCAGCGTACGCAACAGTGCCAGATTAAAATTCTTACCTAAATCTAGACGGATAGCAGCAGCAAGTTCATTAGGTAATTCGGCAAGCGCCGTTTTGGTTTGATGCTCGATAAAGTCGAGATTAAACCATTCAGGTTCGAGCTCAATACGAGCCACTCGTCGTTTAAGATCTTGGCGCACTTTTTTACCGTCGCAAAATATCCGATACAACACCGCTTCTGCTAGGGTACTTTCTAGGTTGAGGTGATCCATGGGATCGAAGGTGCCGGCAATGTAAAACTGCGCCAACAAGGCATTAATAGATTGCTGACGATTATGCTCAATTAATGCCTCTTGGTAACAAACCCAACCTTGCCATTCATCACAATCGGGAGGGCTCGATACTTGATCAAGCAAAATTTTATCCACGTTGCCATAAATCGATTTACCATGAAGCCGGTATTGGCTGACTTTAGTCAGCATGCCCCAACCCTTCTGGAATGATTTAACCACGCCGTCATCATTGAGCAGCAACGCTATAGCATTAGCCTGATTTTGGTCCGATAACGCCATCAAGCCAATGCTGACAATACCAATCACATCCTGCGCTGCTTCTTCAAGCAAATGCATTTTATACTTGTTATAGAACTTATCAGCGAACTTAAGGCTCATCAAAATGGCTTTGGCTTTGATCTGTCCCAGCTGCTCATTACTGAGCAAGCCCTCGGTTAGGCCATAAGCCAACACCCGACTCAGATAGGGCCCCTGATTTTCGTCACGTATTACCAATTGCATTTGCAGAACCCTTAATCAAGAAAGCTAAACATGTCATCAACTTCAGCATACTCGTCGGTGACTTGGTTCTTTTCTTTCGCCTGGATCACTAATTCGCTAGCAAACTGACTGATAATTAACTGCCAGTCAGAGCCGGTGTTGCGCAGCATATTCTTAATCGACTTCTCAACATTAGGCGCCCTTTCGCGGATCAACGCCAATAGACTACGAGGATCATCAATGCTGAGACTGTGAGCCTCTTCATCGGCTTGCCAATCAGAGTAACCCACCGTTTCTTCATCCGCTTCATCATCATAAGTGTCGTTGCTCTCATCGTCATCGCCACTGGTTCCGCCTAAGATAAGCTCGATAAAAGGAATAGAGAGATAAAACAGTGCAGCGGGATCTTCAGCTAAACACTCTAATATGGCAGTTTGTTTCTCTTCGCTGTCCTGAATTCGGATAAGATAAGTCATAAAATCAAAAGTATGATGCATTAACTCTTCGGCATTACTTTTGATTTTCTCTTCCCAGTAAAGCGGCTGCTGGCAGACGATGTCACGGATCTGTTCTGGGGTCATTAACTCAGACATAATCGATGGACACGAAATATCATGCTGACTGTTTATTTGTGTCAAGGTGACAATATCCATTTGCTCAATCACTTCGACCAACTGATCATCAGACATTGACGTCGCGATCAACTCAAATCTCTTGCTTGCCTGTTTCGGCTCAACATTCGCCAGTTCTTGTATTTCCGCGGCTGTTATTTCAATGAGACTGTTCATTCGATTTCCTCATCATATTGGTCATAATAACCTTCTTCATCGCTATCATAATCAGTGTCGTAATCGTCGTTATCATCACGCTCGTGCTCATGGACACCATCATGCTCATTGGAATCATCATCCGCAGCCGTTTGCTTCGGCTCAGATTGTCCCTGAGTCTCTAACAAATACACCACGGCACAACTTTCAATTAACAGATCTTCGCTGTATTTACGTACCGCGAGCGCCAGAGGCAGATCGGCGTTGTTAAACGCGATCGTGGTTTTAAATTCATCCCAACTAGGATGAATATTCAAGCTAATCCAGTGTGCCCATTGGCGCTTTGATTCAGCAGAGAACTTGACCCTGTCATAAAGCGCAACGGGTAAATACTCAGGGACTGAATCTAGCATCCCAGGATCGGCCAACAATATCTCTCTGATTTGGCTAGTAAATCGTGCCAGCGCATTTGGCGTATCAGGGTCGTTGTAAGATTCTATATTGTCATTGGCATTATTTTTTAGCTCATTAATGCGTGAGATATTAAGATGTTTAGCCATGGGATACTCAGGAATAATATTCGTCCCACAACTCCCGCATTGCGGCAGTGGGATCAGTGACAATCACGTTGTTAAAATCATTGATAAAAGCATTTCTCAGCTTTTTATCTGATAGCACTTCGTAAGCTTTTTTGACTCGTTGGAGCTGAATTGATGCTTGCTGTTTTTCATCGTCAGACGCCCCAAGTAATTTGTCAGGATGATACTTGTTCGATAAACGTTTATAGGCTTTTTTTATGTCATCTTCTTTGGCATTGGGTCTGACTCCCAGCACACTAAAGTGGTTAATCATAGTTATTCCTGCAGGCGATGGGGCAGTGATTGCGAGATAAAAAAGTCTGTAAATAAATAATTTTTTAGCCCGCTATTATATCAACATTCACAGGCTTGCAGCAAACATAAACCAACGTTAAGTTTCAACTATTTGAGCGACCCACAATCACAAAAAGACTTACCATTACCTTGTGCTAACTCCAACCATGCTGATATCACCCCCTAAGCTTGATGATGTTTGAGCTAAAAAACGTCATCCGCTCTACGTTTGCTAACGGGGCACAGCAATAAGCTGAAGTCGAGGGCCGCTATTTACACAAGTTAACGAATACCAATCAAACTTACAAACTCACGCATCGCAGGCGACACACTGTATTTACGGGTAATAAACACGGTATGCCCAGATTTAATACCTTGCAGTGGCCGATAACCTGATAAGGACAATATGTGCGGAATACATCGAGGCCAGAAGTCTTGAACTTCATATAAAGACCGTATATATGACAGCAATCCTGTCCCTGTTATCGATGAGTGATACCTTGCAATACGGGAGGAGACCATATATGAACTCGGGTTAAGTATTAACAATGCTCAAACGATGTAGCCCTCGCGCAGTTAGCGCTGGGCAACTAAATCGGCCAAAACTTGTTTATACGCTTCAACTGGATGTGCGCCAGTTAATGCACTCGATTGATTAAAAATAACCGTAGGTACGCCCGAAATGCCGAGTTGTTGCCAATGGGCCTCTTTGGCACGAACCTGTTCTGCCACTGCAGCGTTATCAAGTAAACTCATAGCTTCTGCGGCATTAATCCCCACAGCAATGAGCTCTGCTGTCAGTATTTCACGGTTTGAAATATCTTTATGTTCGCTAAAAAAGGCGCTGAATAAACGCAGTTTAAGCTCAGTTTGCTTACCCACCTCTTTCGCGTATTCCAACAACACATGCGCGTCTAAAGTGTTAACCATTTTCATCTGTTCAAAATAGTCAAAAATAAAGCCATGTTCAGCCCCTTGTTGAGCAATATTTGCCCGTGCACGAACGCTACCTTCTGGTGTGGTAGCGTATTTTCTGGCTGAATGATCACGCAGATTTTCACCTTCAGCAGGCATGTTTGGGTTAAGTTCAAATGGTTGCCACTCAATCTCAACTTGATCTTGCAGCCCAAGTTCATTTATCGCCGCTTCTAAGTGTTTATAACCGACGATGCACCAAGGGCACACTACATCTGAAATAATATCGAGCTTAATCTTTGCTGTCATTTGGCTGTCCTCATCTCTTCAAGTACGCTTTTTCGCTCTAACGTGATAAAAAAATACCAATGCCATTTGCGATAACGCAGGCATTGGTATTAGGGAGTCATGCATTCATCTACATGAATAATAATTTTCGGTAAAAATGTCGCTCAACAATTACCAAGCAAACTTTTTGAATACCTCATCAACCGGTGTTTTTGCCACGTGGTTGGTGTAGTTACTGATCACTTTTTGTGACAAGCCTAAGATGATTTCTAGCACTTGTTGCTGGGCATAACCTGCGGCATAGAATGCTGCTAGTTCTGCTTCAGAAATATTACCGCGGTTACGTACGATACTTAATGTCGCATCTTGTAACGCTTGTAATTTAGCGTTTGGCATCGCCGCTTTATTACGTAGTGCTTCAGTTAACGCTGGGTCTACTTTCATTGAATGTGCAATACCTGTGTGTGCAGGCACACAGTAAGTACATTCGTTTTCAACGTTAATGGTTTGCCATACTACCGTTAGCTCTTCAGGGTTAAATGATGTGTCTAAAAAAGCCTGATGTAACTGTCGGTAAGCCTTAAGCGTGCTTGGTGATTCGGCTAACACGCCAAATAAATTAGGTATCATACCCGTTTGCTTTTTAGTGTCATCTAGCATTGCTTTGCTGTCTTCTGGTGCGGTGTCTACAGTGTGAATTGTAAATGCATTCATAATATTCTCTCTTCTAACTAAATAAATTTAGGCGCGTTGCGTTTCGAATTGAGACCACTATAAATCAATTTGAGCAAGCGCTCAAGTTGATTTGGAACGATCGTTCATAATTCGTATTAATGTTTATTCATAGCGTTAAAATATTCATTTTTATCAGAAAGATATATTTTTAAAATGTCCGTTAATTAGGATGCTGGCCAATAACATCTATGCGGTTAATGTACGTGGCATTAACCGCATAGATAACCAGTACAAGATCAACTAACCAAGCGCATTGACTGGCTTTTTCTAGGGTGAAATCCAGACTAATATATTGATAAGTGATAGAAAAATTCGTTTCTTATACAATTTTTGATCATTAATTGCCCCAGAGTTGGAGACATCACAGTGAAAAAACTATCTCTTATGCCGCGATAGCGGTGATCGCTTTAATCACTATTATCACTTTAATCGCTTTAGCCGCCATGACTCGATAGGGTTGATGATTACCCAGTTTGCAAAAAGGGAGCATCCCGACCTCTACGACTCTTGCTGTTGTCATATGACTCCCATTATTCTGTTCTAGTGATTCGATATTAGTTATTAGTTACTGGGGATTGGGGATTGGGAATTGGGATTGTCAGATCATCCATTTATCAACCGACTTGATGGACGAACTATCTTAATAATAATGGTTAACATAAGGTTAATTTAGCCACTGAACAATGCACCAAATACAAGCAGAAACGCACCAAATTGAAACATTCGCGCCATGAGCATCCGTCATTACGCGCATTATTTGGCATGACAAACGCCAAATAATGCACTGATATTGAACATTACACAGATAACTTAAGCAATATTTTCATATATTTGCACCATACAAGGTCAATAATATAATGACTTGGCTGTGATTTAGGAATGGCTTTTGCTTTATAAAAGCATGAATTTCAAAAGAGAATCATTTTGTGGAAACTGAAATGAATAATATTAGTGATGCTATTGGCCTTATTGCACAAAGTGCAGACACCTTGTTTATCTTACTTGGTGCAATTATGGTTTTAGCCATGCACGCTGGCTTTGCATTTTTAGAAATGGGCACCGTGAGGCACAAAAACCAGGTCAACGCCTTGGTAAAGATTCTGACTGACTTTGCTTTTTCAGCCATGGCTTACTTTGTCATTGGTTATCAAATTGCTTACGGTAGCCACTTCTTTGTCAGCGCTGAAAGTTTAACTACCGATAATGGCTATCAGCTGGTTAAATTTTTCTTTTTACTGACCTTTGCAGCAGCCATTCCAGCGATTGTATCTGGTGGTATTGCTGAACGCGGCCGTTTTAGGCCTTTCTTACTAGCTTCAGCATTGATTGTTGCCTTTGTTTATCCGCTGTTTGAAGGGATAATGTGGAATGGTAACTTTGGTTTTCAGGCATGGTTAGAAAGCCAATTTGGCGCACAGTTTCATGACTTTGCTGGCTCTGTGGTCGTTCATGCTATGGGCGGTTGGCTCGCATTAGTGGCCATTTATATATTAGGTGTTCGACGTGGCCGCAAACCAGGAATAGCCTTTGCACCATCAAATATCCCTTTTCTTGCCTTAGGTTCATGGGTGCTTATTGTCGGCTGGTTTGGCTTTAACGTCATGTCTGCGCAAACCCTTGACGGGATCAGCGGCTTAGTGGCGGTTAACAGTTTAATGGCCATGGTCGGTGGCACTGTAGTGGCGCTGATTGTCGGTAAAAATGACCCTGGTTTTATTCATAATGGCCCCCTTGCAGGCTTAGTGGCGGTGTGCGCGGGGTCTGACTTAATGCATCCTGTCGGCGCATTTGTGGTTGGCGGTGTGGCTGGTGGGTTATTTGTCTTGGTGTACACAAGATTACAACGCAGTAACAAAATCGATGACGTACTCGGCGTGTGGCCATTACACGGTTTATGCGGTGTATGGGGCGGTATCGCGGCAGGTATTTTTGGTCAACAAGCCTTCGGTGGTCTGGGTGGGGTCAGCTTTATGTCGCAACTTATTGGTAGTACTGCAGGTGTAGTAGTGGCACTCGTTGGCGGTATCATTGTTTATGGCTTAGTGAACAAAATATCGAGCTTACGCTTAAGCCAAGAAGATGAGTTTATTGGCGCGGATCTCGCCATACACAAAATTGGCTCAACTAATTCAGATAAGTAAGCTAAATTGACTCACTAGCCTAATATCAAGGACAGAAATCTTGTTTCTGTCCTTGATAATTTATCAGTAAGTATGCTTTATCAGTGCTTTGGTTTTACTCCGTGTTGCACCATCTCTTTGCCGGTTTCAAATATTTCAGCCGTTATCCAGCGAGTTAATAACAGTTTATGATTGTCACCAAATACAGCAACAAAATGACGACCATCAGCATTATTGGTTGCCATACCAACGCCTACAACCCCTTCTAAACCTAAACCGCCCTTTTCTACCGAAAGTAAAAAACGCTCTAATTCTGCTAAATTATCTATCACATCGTTTTCAATATTCATTCATTTTCCTTACCAATTTCAGTGCCAAGTTAGCGATATGACGTAACTCATTATTGGCTTATATTTTATCGCATTGCGGATTAATAAGGTACCTAAGTGCAGTAATGCATCTGCACATTACTCTGAACACTAAAAGAATTTCAATCCGGTTTCACCCAATCAATATGGTCTGCTCAATGGGACCTTCTTCCAGACATTAGCCACGTAAGAACACTTAACAATGACATCAGCACTAGCTCATTGAGCTTTACGCTGGATTGCAACGAACTGATGCAGCAATAATTCTCGACGATCTTTGTCAGCCGCCAAGATGTGTTAAGCAACCCAAGGTTGAGCAAGATCTCACGCTTATAAAGCGACTCTTCTCTTCCATGCTTTATACACCAATGTTGTACTTTTACGGCCTAACATACTGGTAACGATATTAAGCCAATGTCCTTACACCATTGCCAGAAGCACTCTGTCCGCTATAACAGTATTGACTTGAAGTCTTGAAGCGATGAGTGATGAATTTGAAACCAACCAAATGCTGGCAAATTATAATACTGACTCTGCATTAGTTTCGCCCTATGCAATCACAGACATTTCGGGTTACAGCTTATTAAAGAATAGCAGTGATGTTTATTGTGTAATTGATATGCTCATTGATCACGCAGAAGATAAAGCACGCAGAAGATAGAGGCACTACTGTAGACAACTATTGAGACGAGTAATAATGTGAATTATTAACGTGAGTCAGAGTCGACGTTGTTAATCCCCAACAAAATCAAATCTCGCAGGCTCACTTTTTGAACGTATGACCCATGGATGGATGACTCGATATTACACCCCGGCTTCTCTTTACCGGCATAGAGTCAAGTCTTATCGCTTTCAATCACACATCAATGTAGCGCAATACCTTCAAGTTGCATGCTGGTTTTAGTTAGGCCGTAAAAACGCACCTTGCCAGTAACTGAACCGACAACATAGCCGATTTCCCCTTGCCGAACATGCTATTGGCATTACCAATAAGTGCTCAAGGTCTCAATTTTGATCTAAGGTCACTTCTAACACTGCGCTGACGCCTTGATAAAATAAGCCTCCTTGTACCCTATTGTAGCGCTCGCCCACCAGCCCAATGGCGCCTTTATGTACACAAAAAAACAACACAAAAAGTGAAGGCTTACGTCATCTTACATAAACACCTGTAGTATATAGTCAATGTTAATCAATAGCTTAAACCTAAAAAAAGAAATATAATTGAATTCACCTCTGGCAGCAATCTTGCTGTAACCACGTATTGTTGAGCCTATTTTACTCATTCCTATTTAATCGATTATCGTAAATTAATAAGCAAATTTTCTATTTATAGCGTTTTTGGAACAAGTCATTGTCCATTAACATAGTTTACCCTTTTAACAAATCCCTTTACATTAGCACTTCGCTTTCGGGGAAACAGAGGGATAACAAATGACACATAAAAAATACAAAAACCTATTTTTACTCACAGCACTAGCTGCAAGCATGCAAGCTAATGCTGGCATAGAGTTAATGACTGATACCGTTGCAGGACAAGATACTAAAGTTACCTTGGGTGGCTATGCAAAAGTGGATGTCCGTCATGTGAATGGCGATATTGCTTATCAAGATTATTGGATTGCTAACTTCCCATCAGGTGTACCTGTCGATACATCTCATACGGGTTTTAATGTCAAAGAATCACGCGTAAATTTAAAAGTTCAACACGGTGATATATCAGGATTTGTTGAAGTAGATATGTACGGTGGCGGTGGTAACGAAGTAGTGAGTAACTCTTCAAACCCACGTTTAAGACATTTTTTTATTAGTTATAAAAACTGGTTGGCCGGTCAAACTTGGACCACATTTATGCCATTACATGCATTACCAGAAGCGCTAGATTTTGGTGGACCACATGTTGGCGAAGTGTTTATTAGACAAACACAATTACGCTACACCTATGGCGCTTGGCAATTTTCTATTGAAAATCCAGAAACCAATGGCAACGGAAGTATTGGTGCATCATCAAGTGGTGTCGGTGTAACTGGCGATCAAGCCGACAAAGATGAGTCTATCCCAGATTTTGTCGCCCGTTACGATCATAAAGCGGACTGGGGTCAATTATCTGTAGGGGCGCTTGTTAGAAAAGTGGACCAAGGCGGAATTGATGAGGTTGCCGTGGCAGCCAATGTAGGCGGCGTGATTAAAACGGTTGGTAAAGACGATTTACGTTTCCAAGTTACCGTAGGTGACTCTGGCCGATATGTTGCTGCTGGTATGACACCAGATATTGTTACTGATGACCAAGGAGAAACAGTAGTAGAGTCAACAACTGCATTTACTGTCGCTTATCGTCATTTCTGGACTGATACTTTGCGTTCTACCGCATTTTATGGCACAGCAGAAACTGATGAGACAAACAAAAGTCGCGCACATTGGGGCGTTAACTTAATCACTAACGTTACCCCTGAGTTAAGTGTGGGTGTCGAGCTAGGTAATTATGCCATTGAAGATGAAGGCATGACTGACATAGATTCAGACTATCTACAATTATCTGCTAAATACGCGTTCTAAGTTCCCAGACTACGATAGGTATTGCTCATTTACGGGCAGTATCTATCGAGTTTTTATTTATACTGCTAATTAGTAAAAATAATCCTTTTTTGAGTGAAAAGCTTTGCGAAAGTATTCAATCAATAATTTAATTTTTTTATCAGGCAGTCTTGTGCTCGGGTATACCGCATAAATGCCTAAATCTTTGCCACTATGCTCAGTCAGTAAAGCGACTAAGTTATTTGCCTGTAAATCTTCATAAATATGCGCTTGGGGAAGATAAGCAATGCCAAAATGCGCTAACGCTGCTTGCCTTAACGACTCAAGGTTATTTGATCGGAATCGACCCTGCACATTTACCGTGTAATTACCCTCAGCATTTTTAAATACCCATTGATCCACGCCACTACTTTCATAGTGATAAAGTAAGCAGCTATGTTTAGCCAGATCTTGCGGGGCCAGTGGAGTACCGTTTTGTTTTAAATATTCAGGTGTGGCACACACCAGCCAATCTGAATCAATTAAGCGCCTTGCAATTAAAGACGAATCAACAAGATGAGCCGTTCTTATTGCTAAATCATAACCTTGATCAAGAATATCAACGAATTGGTCAGCTATGGTCAAATCAACATCGACGTTGGGGTAATCGCGACAAAAATCAGCTAATGCATTATTTAATACTAACCTTGCTGGCACTACTGGAATGGTCAGTTTGATCGTGCCTCGCACATCATCACTGTAGCCAGATATCGCATCGGCCGCCTCTTGAAATGCTATTTTGGCTAATCGCGCTTTACCATAAAATGTTGCTCCTGCATCCGTTAAAGCTAATTTCCTTGTCGTGCGATAGAGCAGTTGTGTATTCACATCTTGCTCAAGCCTTGCAATATGTTTGCTCACCACTGAGTTAGTCAAACTGAGCTTTTCAGCCACTTTTGTAAACGATCCTGCTTCTACAACCATGACAAATAAAATTATGTCATCCGCTTTTGCCACCATGCTATTAGCCTTCGATTATGTCACAAAAAGAAAAAATAAATTTCATTTGCGACATAATACCAGAAGTAAAAAATAATGTAGATTGTATGGTTACAACTTTGTGAACAATATTTATTTTCATTGCCTATGGGGAGGCTCACCATAAAGTAATATTAGTGCCTGGAGATGAACATGAATGGATGGTTTTTAGGTCTATTAGCTTCAACAAAAAATAAAGCGAACCGTTTGGTTCGCTATTACTCTTGTTATCACAATGAACTTACGCTTAGCGCTCAACTCAATGAGTATTTATATCCCAGCTTTCGCTTTACGGGCTTGATGCAGTTTTTTGTAACTTTCAATCAAGCGTAAATGGGGCTCAATGCCTTCTAGCTGCATGCTGGTTTTTGTGAGGCCATAAAAGCGTACCGTGCCATTAACTGACCCCACCACATTGTCCATGACTTCTTGACCAAACATGCGGTTAAAGTTACCGATAAAGTGCTCAAGCTCTAAGTCTTCATCCAAGGTCACTTCAAGCACAGCGTTTACTGCTTGATAGAACAACCCACGCTGAACAGTGTTGTCGTTAAACTGTAAGAACTCGCCGACTAACTCAATGGCGTCGTCGTGGGAACCTAACGCGAGATAAATCAGGATCTTCAATTCAATAATGGTTAACTGACCCCAAGCCGTATTTTCGTCGAACACTATGCCGATTAAGGTTCGAATATCGGTATGGTTATCTAACTGACTCTCTTCTAAACGATTAACTAACTTAGCTAACGCTTTAGTGCTTAATGAATGCAGGTTTAAGATATCTTTGCGGTAATCTAGTGCTTTATTCGTATTATCCCAAATCAAGTCGTCTACAGGATAAACTTCCGAATAATCAGGCACTAAAATACGACAAGCAGAAGCGTCTAAATCAGTGAATTCGGCAATATACACTTCTTTACCCATGGCTTCTAAGATACCAAATAAGCCTTTGGCTTCTTCTTCGCTAGTGCCGGTAAAGTCCCATTCACAGAACTCATAGTCAAACTTACTGCTAAAGAAGCGCCAAGAAATCACCCCTGTTGAATCGATAAAGTGCTCAACAAAGTTTTCTGGCTCAGTAACCGCCATGCTATTAAAGGTCGGTTTTGGCACATCGTTTAAGCCTTCAAAACTGCGGCCTTGCAACAGCTCGGTTAAGCTACGCTCTAACGCCACTTCAAAACTCGGGTGACCACCAAATGAGGCAAATACACCACCGGTTCTTGGGTTCATCAATGTCACGCACATCACTGGGAACTGGCCGCCTAAAGAAGCATCTTTCACCACTATAGGAAAGCCCTGAGCTTCAAGCCCCTTAATGCCCGCTAAAATACTTGGATACTTTTCTAACACTGCCATTGGCACGTCTGGCAGAATAATTTCTTGCTCAATAATTTGACGTTTTACCGCACGCTCGAAAATTTCAGATAAGCACTGAACATGCGCTTCTTGCAGGTTGTTACCCGCACTCATGCCGTTACTTAAAAATAGATTTTCAATTAAGTTAGACGGGAAAAACACGGTTTCGCCATCTGATTGGCGAGTATACGGAATCGCACAAATACCGCGATCAATATTGCCTGAGTTAGTATCAATCAAGTGCGAGCCACATAGCTCATCGTCTGGATTATAGATGTCTAAACAGTATTCATCTAACATGCCAGCAGGAAGCACGTCATCGTCTTCCAGTTGGAACCATTTTTCATTGGGATAATGGACAAACTCGCTATTAGCGATCTCTTCACCAAAGAATTGATCGTTATAGAAAAAGTTATTATTAAGACGCTCAATAAACTCACCTAAAGCCGAGCATAGCGCGCTTTCTTTGGTCGCACCTTTGCCGTTGGTGAAACACATTGGTGACGCTGCATCACGGATATGTAAAGACCAAACGTTAGGCACAATGTTGCGCCATGACGATATTTCGATTTTCATACCCAGGTCGGCTAACAAGCCGGTCATGTTTTTAATGGTTTGTTCAAGCGGTAAATCTTTGCCTAAAATAAACGTGCTCGCATCGCTGTCGGGTTGGCCCATCAGCATGGCATTGGCGTCTGCGTCTAGTTTTTTAACCGTTTCGATTTTGAATTCAGGACCCGTTTGTACCACTTTTTTAACCGTACAGCGGTCGATAGAACGTAAAATACCTTCGCGATCTTTATCCGAAATATCATCCGGTAATTCAACCTGAATTTGAAAAATTTGGTTGTAGCGATTCTCAGGGTCAACAATGTTGTTTTGCGATAGTTTGATATTTTCAGTCGAAATATCACGGGCTTTACAATACACCTTGAGAAAGTAGGCTGCACAAAGAGCTGACGAAGCCAAGAAATAATCAAAAGGACTGGGAGCTGAACCATCACCTTTGTAGCGAATAGGTTGATCGGTCGTAACGGTAAAGTCGTCAAATTTAGCTTCGAGTCTCAGGTTGTCGAGAAAATTTACTTTGATTTCCATTGAATATATCCACAGTCGTGCGCAGCCAATCGGCCTGCTTGTATAATTAGGGGCAATTATCGGTGTTTTTGACCCAAGAGTCTTGAGTTAATTAATAAATGATCACAACAAAGCGATTTCGCGGGATAAACGATGTTAGTGAGTTGCAAAGCGAGTCGTGGAGATCCTTATTAAGACAGAATACCTTGAGGATTTCACTGTTTTCTATTCAAACGGGAAGGTATCACTATTCCTAGGTTCTAGGTCGCTTAGCTGCTAGATGCTATAAGTTTTAGCAGCGAAGCTGTCCCTAGCAGGACACAGTCCGCCCCCTCCTAAACAACCACAATTGATTATTGGCTTTTTTCGGTTTCACGCTTAACCAATATAAAGGTCAGGTACATTTTAGTCGGCAATGACAACGCCATACCAATGGCGACACACATAGCACTAATCATAATCCCTTTGACGCCCATCATCTCAATCGTTTCACTGAAGTTATGGCAATAAATCCCTAACAAAATTAAGCTAATGCCCATAGTGATGCATAATTTTAAGACTAAAATGAGTTTATTATCTGACATTATGACTTCACCCACCAGTATTCAACTTAGCTAATATAATGAATTGATTTACGATCCTAAGCGTTGATCCAGATCAACAGAAACTGGGGAATTATAGAGTGGATCGATAGCGTGAGCATAATGCCAATCAGATCCATTATCTGAACCCTTCAGAGCGGCGCAAGGTTTTCAATTTAAGGCGCATTAACGCAGCAATGGCGATCCCTGTTAATTTAAGGATAGTCGAAATTGGAGTTGGGCTTATGTGTTTTTATTCAGGCGTTTTATTAACAATCGATGCAGAAAAAGGATAAAACGGATAAAAAGGAGATATTGGAAGTAGTTAACTATTATAAATGCTTAACTATTGTAAATGCTTAACTATGTTGAATATATTTAAAAGCATTGCAGGCACTTAAGCTGTTTAAGATACTTAGCATATTGAAAATAAATATTGAAAAAAGGATAAATCATTAAATTATAGACATAAAAAAACGCAAACAGTCGTTAAACCGTTTGCGTTATCTTACAAAGTCGAGTTACACAGCTACTACGTTAGCAGCTTGTGGGCCTTTCTGGCCTTGCTCAACATCGAAAGAAACTTTTTGGCCTTCAGCTAAAGTTTTGAAACCTTCTGAAGTGATTGAACGGAAATGAACAAACACATCAGCGCCGCCATTATCAGGAGTAATAAAGCCAAAACCTTTATCTTCGTTAAACCATTTTACTAAACCAGTTGTTTTATCAGACATTTTGTGTCCCTTATATATTTAAATTTAATCAATCTGTCGCGAAAATGCGATGCGCTCGAGCTTGAATTATTGAATGTCACGATGAAGCTAAGGGAAACACAGAGGATAACAACGATAACGAAGAGATTCTAAGGCTTTTCTTTTACTTGATGTTCATTAATAACTCTGAATGTCAGAGCACGAGATATATTACAGTAGTTTTGGATATTGTAAAGGCTTAATGTGTAAAATCGTTAAAATGATGGTGAACATGACTATAAACATCAATGCTCTGAGCATCTGATTTTAGTAAACAGCCCCAACTTACCACGATAAAACGCAACAAAAAGACCAAGTACCTCAGCAGCAGTTAAGCAAAATAACCACCAATAACTTATTTATTACAGTAACTTAAAGGCGGATAGTTAGGTTTATTTATAAACGCATTTGATTAACGATTACAAAAAAATCACTTTGCTGATGTTTTTTTCTGAATAAAAAATCTTCCTTACCCCACATTTTAATTATAAAGCCAAAAAAGGTGGGATAAGACGACTAGGATAAATGTACCGGTTTCCTATGAAACGATACTGCAGACTATCTCTATGTGACTAAAAATAGGTTTGATAGATGCTGTCATGCAAATTATCTAACTCAATCTGCATTAGATCGATAAAATCATCAAGCTTGTCCTGCTTAAGCTTTTCCGGCTTGGCAGACACCAACTGTTGATTCGCGCCTTGCAAGGCCTTAGTAATATCATGATTACGAGGTAAGCGTTCTAATCTGCGTTCAACCTGTTGTAATGCATGCCTTAATTAACAAACTCAAACGGAACATAACTCAGCATCATGGGCTAATTTAGACGTAAGCGCAATGGCCATTCAGCACCAGTAACAACCCCAAAAAAGACTGTTTTTTTGAGTAAAAAGCCTATCGAACAAGCGCTTTAACTTGCTTACCATTAAACTATTAAAACAATAATCTCAAGATTATTGATGACGAATGGGTAACTGATGAGTATCAATAATCCAATAGATAATAGGGGCAATCATTAGTGTATTATAATAAAAATAGTCCACTTAAGCTCATAATTCGATATTAAAACGTGCAATCCTGGCTTCTGCCATGGTGCATTGAGTAAGGTGGATCAATTCGCCCAAGGTGATATTTGGCTGGTCATTAATCAAACGCACAAGCTTTGCCTCTAAAGGTTCTAACTTGTCGGCATGACCAAGCAGTGCGGTTTCAATCTTGTGGATAAGGTAACCAAAACTAACATCACTTTCTAATTTTAATCGCTCTGTAAACGACTGAATCTTAATAGCCTCACCTGATACCCCCCAATGTCGAGATCGACGCACACGCTTAACCTCGCAGTCATATTGCAGCGCTATCGTTTTAGCTTGCTTGGTTTTCTCGCCGCCTATTCGGTGGATCAGAGAAGGTAATCGGATAGTAATATCTTCGGTCATGGCCTACGGTGAAAATCTATTGGGTTGTCATTAGCTAGCTTGATTAGCTAAATAACAGTTATTTCTCTATCACTTATCACTATAAATTAAAAAAGAGATATTGTGATTTCTGGCAACACAGATCATCTAAAAATGCGCTTGCTGAGATCAATGGCGTTTTAGGGTTAGCATTTTAACGTTATAATGGCGCACGAATGATCACCTTGCTATCAATATTAATCGCTTTTCAGGCGTATTGGGCGCTTTTTTGTTGAAAGCAAAGGTTAAAATGTGTTGAATAACATTAAGTAGAATTGCCCCATGAGCCCAGAACGTTTTGCCCGAATAAATCAGATGCTTGATAATCGACAAGTCGACTTAACGGTTTGCCTTGATAAAGTGCATATGACCAATAATATTGCGGCGGTTCTTCGCTCTGCTGACTGTGTGGGAATTTATGAAATTCATGCCGTGTGGCCCGATATTGATATGCGGGTATCTGGTAATACCGCTTCTGGAAGCCAACAGTGGGTTCACACAGTCAAACACGACACATTTGCTCAAGCTAATCACGCCTTTAAAGCACAAAAAATGCAGGTGTTAACCACCACGTTTTCAGATGCTGCAGTGGATTTTCGCGAGATTGATTATACCCAGCCCACGGCCATCGTAATGGGTAATGAGCGTGATGGCGTCAGCGCAGAAGCGATTGAAGCGGCCGACCAACACATCATCATCCCCATGAGAGGCATGGTGCAATCACTCAATGTGTCAGTGGCTGCCGCATTAGTAATGTATGAAGCCCAGCGCCAACGCGAACAGGCCAATATGTACGGCACTCGTAAACTTGACCACGTTTACTGCCAAACTATGCTGTTTGAACAAGGTCATCCCATCTACGCCAATGCCTGTCGCCGTAAACAAATCCCCTACCCCACTATTGATGAACAAGGCCAAATAGTTGCCAATAAACAATGGTGGGATCGAATGCGCGCACCCGATCCGCAAGCTTTAGTGGGCTAAATGCCTTGCAAAATGTGACTAAACTTAGCCCATTCATTACGACCATTTAACAAAAATGTAGCATTGGTCCGCTTTTTATGTGCAACATCAGTTTTAATTTAGGTTTCTACTAACTCCCCCTCCAAATGTCTTTCTGCGTCATTGCAGTCAAAAAAAATACAATATAATACAATATTAACAATACGATAAGGCTATTTCAGTCTAAAGTCGCAGTTCTGTGACTGGCTGTAATGGTATTCGTCTTCTAGAGTTCAATGGCATTTGTAAGAGTCTTCAGCTGTACTTTCAAAAAGCAAAATCGAACACTCAAAAAGGATTTTTTTTACAATGAAAACTAAACTCAAACACGCAGCACTAATACTCACTACTGGCATGTTGCTTAGTACCGCATCAGCCACCTTAATAGCTGGGAATGGCAATGATCAAGCTTACCCAGGGGCTAACGGACAACCTTTCCAAGCGCTTCAAGGTCAAATTGATGCTCTAAGTCAAGATCTCGCTACCGCAGTTGCATTTCTACAGAGTCAAATTGATGAACTCGTCAACTCTCAAGTTGAGCAGGATGTACTCATTGCAGCCTTACAAGCTTCATTAGGCGCACTAGAAAATAGAGTGCTTGAAAATGAAACCGATATAGCGGCCTTAACATTATGGAATACTATGCAGGATCAATTGATTGCGGTTATGTCGAACAAAATTGACGCTCTAGAGGCCAGGGTCACTGATAATGAAAATGATATTGCTGCGATTATTCTGTCGGATCAAGCAATGCAACAAATGATTCAAATGATAAAACAGAATATTCTGATTATTGAGCAAAGAATTAGCGCCAATGATGGTGACATTTCCAATTTACAAGTTCTCATCAGCCAACAAAACACCCAAATAAGTAATTTATATTCTCAATTATCAACAAAACAAAACAGGATAAATGGAATATGTGCCGCGGGCTCTTCAATCAGAATAATCTATGCTAATGGTAATGTCAGTTGTGAACTTGATAACGTTAGCGCAGGCGTTGGCACAATAGTGAATACCCTTAGAGTTAGTTCAGTCAGTATGCCGCAATCGATATTTACCGTAACGCAACGTTCAACGACGGCAACTTGTCCAAGTAATTATCAACTGTCAGGCGGTGGTTATTCTGTCAGTAATGGTGGATTAGGTGCTGGTATGGTTCGTCAAAGCAGACCAAGTGGGAATAGTTGGTATGTATGGGCCGAGGCAGACTCTACCTTTTCATCAAGAACCCTTTCAAGCTATGCCATGTGCATGAGAGTTATTTAAACGTTACTCACTAGCGCAAGCCTTAAGGCTTTCGCTAGTGAGTTTGACCCATTGGCCTCACGGTTACCGCTGTATCGAGCTCAGTCCCCCGCAGATTCAATGATTGTATAATGCCAACAAACTATTTAGGATCAGCTTATCTGATCGCAAACAAGAATTAACTTAATGACTACTGAGCTTTATTTTATCTATGATTCACATTGCCCTTGGAGCTACGCAGCCACACCTTTGGTCAACGCATTGCAACAAGCCTATCCAGACATGAATGTACACTTGCTACATAGCGCGCATTACATCGGCAAAGACAGTGCTGGCGAAGAGCAGATGCAAGCCGCGGCAAAAATTAGTGGGCTTAAATTTGGTAGAGATCATCTTCGCTATGTAAACAGTCCTAAAAACTCAATAAAGACCGCAAACTTGATGGGATGGGTGCAGAGTAAGCAAGCTGACAAGCAATTGCCCGTGCTCAATGCAATACAAAGAGCACACTTCATTGAAGGTAATCCGCTAGATAATAAACACGACTTCACTGCCATCGTAGAGAAGTTTAAACTGTCACCATCAAATAAAGTGTTTAAAGATGAGCTCAGTACGGATGCAGAATACGTACTAGAAGATATAGAAGAAATCCAACAAATCATCGGTACCACGGGCTTCCCCGTTATGGTAATGACAGTTAATGATAACGCCATCTTTATCGATCACTCACAATATCTTAGCGACCCTCAAGCCGTAGTCGCTGCGGTTGAAAAAGAGATCGCCGCCATTAAGTAAATAAAGAGTTAACTAGCTTTATCTATCACCGCCATTAACTAGGATATGGACATCACTCAGTGTCCGTTTGTGCCAATGTCGGATCCAGCTCGGTTTTTTTATCCTCTTTAGAGCGTTATTAAAATAGCGCCACTACTATGTTGATAAAATTAGACCTCTAAAGTCTACAGAGTGTTCAATAGGCTTTGTCGTTGGCTTGTCTCTTGATGATGTTCAAAACGGGATAATGTTGATTACTTTATCCCAACCTTCTTTGCTCGCTAAGTTTGCTGCTTTAGCCACGCTCATTTTTTGGGTTTGGGTTTGAGTTTGGATTTTTCACGATACTGTGCGTTCAGGACGTTATAAACCTAACTGCAGCAAAGATAATGGGTCACGACCTTCTCATTTGTCAGTTATTCCCCGCTAAGCAGATTCTTTGCAACTACATTGTGATGTTTTTCGCGGCTATGCCCATTATTAGCATTCACAGCCTTGCGAACACAGATAGCTTGATTAATCTGGGTGCTAAAAAATGCATTAGAAACATATCAATGCACACCTTCGGGCTTTACTTGTTTCATATGCCTGTCTTGTATTTCGTGTCAGCGGTTACCCCATAAGCCCAAATGCCGTATATTCATGTTCTTGGTGTCTGGGTAATGACTCCGACTATTGCGATATCTCTGAGCGTCTGGGCCGAAAAACCGGTATCGATACACAGCTTTTTTTACTCGCGTCATCGACAAACTGTACATAAGGGAGTGGTTCATGCTCATCTTTAATTTTATCCGGCGATTTGGACTTGAGATCACCCGAACACGTAACAGCTCGTTATTTATCTTGCTGTTAGCTTGCGGAGTGCTTGGTTATTTCGGCTTCTCACTTGCGGGTGAAAGCAACATCGTCTCATCTCCACTTAACTTCATTTACTGGAGCGTAGTTACCGCAAGTTCGCTTGGGTATGGCGACATTTACCCCGAAACACTTGCTGGCAAAATGCTTTTAACATTTTACTACTTACCCGTTAATTTTGTGTTGTTCAGTATACTGATCGGCAAAATGGGCAAATTTATCTTTAACGGTTGGAATTTACACATGACGGGAAAATCGAATATCACCGCACTGCAAGGCCACATTATTCTTATTTGTAGCACTGCAGAGAAGTCGAGAAAGCTTATCCAACTTATCCTTGATGATCATAACCGACCCGACAGAACCATTGTATTGCTTACCAATGGCGACTTTGCTCACCCGTTCCCTGATAACGAAAAAATCAAATACTTGTCAGTCGACAATTTGCATGATCAAGACGTACTTAACAAAGTCTGCATTAGTAGCGCCGACAAAATTGCTATCGACTTAGAGAATGATGACCGCAACTTCAGCTTGGCGGTTCACTATTCAACCAAGGTGAGTGAAAACAGTTTTATCGCTACTTTTATCGATAACGAAGACCAAGCACAAGCCCTGCGACAGCTAAATAAACCTATCGAGGTGCTTAGCTCCAATAAAAATGAAAAGCTGGTGCGGTCACTTCAAGATAGCGGCTCAGACCTAGCGTTCCAAAGCTTGCTAACCAATTCTGGCCAAACAATGCATGCACAAGAAGTGGTATTGTCAAAGCCGCGCACTGTGGCCGATGTCGCGGCCTTCATCAAAGGTAATCACAACGCGATTTTCATTGGGGTAGCCAATGATAAGCTTGGAAAAACGCTGGCGATTAATCCAGATGACGATGAAGTGCTCCCTGTGGGAAAAAGCACTTTCCTTTACTATATTGCGTTAGACCGAATAACCTTCGACCAAAACGGATTTTAAGCAAAAAAGCGCCTTTAACTCGGCTTGTGAAATATATTTTGCTAGGACGCGTTGGGGCGCTAAATTAACTTTTTGATCAATATCTCATCTCCATAGTCGATATTGTCTTTTGAAATCAACAAACGGCCACCTCGACCACGGCGAGTAAAGCTTGGTAAGAGAAAGTCTGAAAATGATGTTCGATTAAGAACGGGATCAATCGATGCAATCAGCGAAATATACGCGTTTAAAGGAGCTGTTTGTAATGTTGGTGGCTGATGTCAGTTATTTTTAAAGACTTTACACATTAACCTGAGATCGGCATAAGCCGGTTGGTTTATTAAGCTGTCATCATCCCTAATTCGTATGTCGACAGCTTAATGCACCCACAGCGTAATCCAGCTTTTAAATAAGAGCTCAAAAAAGTGCTCTAGCCTCTCTTATTGACTGGTCGCACTTATTTGCAAATGGTACGTAACCATCTGAAAACACAGTTAACCGATACTCTGCACTTGCGACGCCAGTAACCAAATCGCCAAAGCAAAAAATATCATCCCCATAAACTTATTTTGATATGTGCGGAATTTTTCGTTTTTCAGCAATGGTTGACCCAAACTCCCCACTAGAGCCACCAGCAACAAATTGAACGACAACCCAATAACATTAAGCAGCAGGCCTAATGCCAGCATTTGTTCACCTGAACTGGCACTGATCTGAGTAGAAACAAACTGCGGCAAAAATAACACAAAAAATATCAACGCTTTAGGGTTTAGTAGATTGCTCATCACCGCGCGGCGATAGAGTAATTTAGCGATGTTATTCTGCGACTTAATTTCCGGCGCATCGCTCGCGCTACTGCGCATGCAATCCCAGCCCATTTTAAGTAAATAAGCGCCGCCCAATACCCGTAAGAGCTCTAACGCCATTGGATTCATTGCCACTAATGCAGACACGCCCATTGCAGCAAGTAAGGTTAAAATAAGTCCTGAGGTGGCATTACCAAAGCTGGCATAAACCCCCACTTTGCGGCCATAGCTCAAACTAGAACTAGCAATCAACAGCATGTCAGGTCCAGGAATTAACAATAACGCGACCACAGTGGTTAAATATAAAGGAAGCAAAGCCAGATCAATCATCATAAAAACACAAACAACCACTATTAAGACGGGAAAATAAGGCGCGGATCTTACAGCTATTCAACATGAATGAAAGTCATATTGTGTTTAAATGAGCGCGACAGTTGGCAGGGTTTGTTTACGGGAAGAATATTAAGTAGGGATAAACCAAAGCAGTATAAAAACAAGGTAAAACAATAGCAAACAATAGAATGACCTTGACTCTGATCCCACTGATTTTTGGCGCCCAAAGAGTAAAGGCCTGCCCTGACGGCTAGCCTTTCATTTTTAACGGTAAGAGAATGTGACTCTCCTACTTATAAAATGCTTCAACCTTGCCTTTAACCGTTGTCATAAGCGGTTGCCCACGACGATCCAACGCTTTATGCGCCGCGACTTTTAGCCAGCCTTCACTGATACAATATTCCTCGACATCAGCACGCTCTTTGCCGTTGAACAAAATACCAATCTCGTGCTCAAAAATGGCTGCCACATGATGTGGGCTACGTGGATTTGAAGAAAGGCGATCCGGTAAAGCTGGTTTCGATGTAGTGTCGTTCATGGTCTGGTCTGCAGTGAATAAAGCGTGCTCCATTGTAGGCAATACTGGCCTGATGCTCAATAGCGGCAGTCATAAATGTGAGTGACGAGCCCCACTTCTTTGGACAATAGCGACACAATAGCGAGACATTCTATCGCGACCCCATTGATAGCAACCCCATTGCATCGCCACGCCTTACGCCATCACAGCTCAGCCAACGACATGATCCGGCCGTTTAAGCCAATAGCATAGGTTTACCCTGGCCCCATTTATCTTCAATTTACCTGTCATTGCATCGCCACGCCTTACACCAACACCGATCCACTAACACAGCTCAGCCAACGGCATGATCCGGTCGTTTAGGCCGATAGCATAAAGCTTACCCTGACCCAATTTATCTTGATAGCTTTTTAGCTTAGAAACGGCCAATAACACCCACACCAACAAACAAACCGTCTACGTCAGAATCAAGTACTTTTGCTAGCTCAAATGTCGCTGAAAAAGAATCTGACATACGTAACCAATAAGCTGTTTTAGCAGTAAAGTTGTCGTCTGAACCGTTATCGTCATAACCTAAACCAACAGACCATGCTTTAGTTACATACCAGTCAGCATTTACGTTGAAGATATCGTCAGCATCGGTATGAGTCCAGTTAGCACCTAAATCAACACCAGTGGTGTTTTTTAGATCGATAAAGCTGCGAACTTCAAGACCGTAGATTGAATCAATATCACTACCATCAGCATAGAATGCAGCTACTTTTGAGCTGTCGTTGAAGTAGTAACCAAGATCAAGTTGGTAAATGTCAGTATCGAAAACGCCAGCATCAAAACGTTCGATTTTTGCGCCCACAAACCACTTTGAATCAAAAACATAAGTGCCATCGACAGAGAAAATATCAACGTCATCATCATCTATCATTGAGTAACTAGCACCCACATTAGTAGATTGTGCTAAAAAGCCATTTAATGCATAAGGGCCTTTTTCTTGCGATACAGAGTCAAGATAGAAACGGTAGTTAAGGTCCCATAGACCATCACCGAATTCTTCAGTATTAGCAGAATAGTCTAATCCCGCTTCGTGGTGAAATGGTGCATCTTGTGCAGCCATAGCGGGTAAAGCCACAAAACCTAATACTAGTGCTAATGCAGTAACGTTTTTCATCAATCATTCCTTTATTTGATTATTTTACGCTAGGAGATTCAAGCAGATATAAAGAATGGATAAATCATAAAAAGTGGGGTTATCCATTAATTCAAATGTAGCCTAACCTTACCGTCGGGCTAACGCGCTTTCCTAGCGGCGAATACTCTAAAGTAATGAAACGCTAAAATAAACAAAAAACCATAAATTATTGATGTTTTTCAATAAAATACATCATACAGAATGTATTAAACACTGCTACTACCTACTTTAGCAATAGAGCAAAACGTAACAACATCGTCAACTAAACGTTAATTTATTACAGAACAGAGGTTTTAGGAGCTGCAACCAGTCGACTTGATAGCGTATCAATTCAAACAGCTGTGTTTAAATAAAAGCACATCGCTGCCACTTACATTTACACGCAACTGGAGTAAATTATTTATGCAGATTTATGGCTGTAGAATGGCGACCTATTGCATAGTTCAAACACGTTCAAGGACGACAATGACAGGTTTGTTAAGCAGTTGATTTATGTTGGTGATGACTATAGGTTATTGTCATTACATCCATTTTATCTATCTGGAAACGTCAATGTCGACTTTATTTAAGTTCATCAAAGGTGGCTTATTAAGCCTTTTTGTTATTTTTATCATCCTTGTTGCGTTTAATTGGCAAAGCGTTAATCGCTTATACAGCGTAGTAACCTTATTTGATGAAGCCCTAGTGGTAGATAATTTTTCCAATATGAAAGATGTCTTTTTTAACAAAAAAATCGTTAAACAAGGCGAGCCTTATGTGTTCGACGTCGCCTTAGCGCCTTTGCCTGAATCGTTTAACTATCGAAACAGCTCAACCAATACCGAAGCGTTTCTCACACGCAGAGCCACAACCGCATTACTGGTACTTAAAGACGACAAAATAACCTACGAGCAATATTTTCTAGGTACCAAAAGTGATGACAAACGCATCTCGTGGTCAATGGCCAAATCATTTGTGTCGATATTGTTCGGTATGCAAGTGGATGCTGGCAACATAGATATTGAAAAAACAGTCGACTTTTATCTGCCAGAGCTTGCCAATTCTGGTTATGCCAAGGTCAAAGTAAAACACGTATTACAAATGTCATCTGGGGTTAAATGGGACGAAGACTATCAAGATTTTTATTCTGACATTAACAAAATGGGCCGTGTACTGGCCATTGGCGGCTCGTTAGATCACATGACCAGCGAACTGGTTAATGAGTCAGCCCCAGGCAAAGCATTTCATTATGTCAGCATGGACACCCACGTTATAGGCATGATACTCAGACGCGTTTCTGGTAAATCATTAATCGAGCTTTTACAGCAAAACATTTGGAATACCATCGGCATGGAAAGCGATGCTTATTGGCTTACCGACTCCCAAGGGACTGAATTCGCATTAGGCGGCTTAAATGTCACCACCCGCGACTACGCCCGCTTCGGCCGCTTATTACTGAACAACGGCGCAGTTAATGGCAAGCAAATCGTGTCAGCAGCTTGGATAAAAGTCGCCACCACACCGCAAGCAGATTACCTACAACCTCAAGTCGGTAAATTAGGTTATGGCTATCAAATTTGGTTACCGCCAGAAGCCGAACAAGGCGAGTTTTTTTGTGTCGGCGTATACGGACAATATATTTATGTAAACCAACAACACAATGTAGTAATAGTTAAAAACAGTGCCGATTTGGGCTTTCTTGATGAGTTGAATTCAAAACAAGAAACCATCGCGTTTTTCCGCGAGATTGTAGCGTCATTGGAGTAGATGGAGACTCGTTAGACTCTGCCCCAACTTATCGATAGCTCACTTATCGGGTGATCACTTTTCAATTACGCATTTATCGATAGCTTACTTATCGGGTGATCACTTTTCGATTGCTGGATATCAACCCGAATACCATGCGCAGTAAGATGAAAAAGTTAGTTATTTGTTAGCCTGTTAAATTTGAAGTGGCTAATGTCACATATTGCGCTTTTGTAGCAGCCTCTGCCGATTGAGCTCATCGAGCTGTTCGGTAAGTTTGAGGATCTGTTGTTGCAGCGCTCGATATTGAGTCAGGCGGGACTCATTAACTGGCTTGTCGCCCAGGTCTTTAGTTGCCCAAATTTTTGTAAGCTGAATGATCAGATGTTCAGCTTGACTCAGGTTGTCATGCTCAATCTGTTTGATCATCAATAGCCGAAAACAGTCAAACAGTATGGAGAGCATAAACTCATGGTCGAGCGGCAGCGCTTGAGTCTCTGAATCGCGAAAGCCGATGGCTGCGATTAGATTAGCGACTGTGGTGACTGTGGTTGCCCCGATAAAAAGGGACTGGATCTCAGGCTCCAACATCAGAACCTGCTCAAGCTGTTGCGACAATTTACCTTTATTCCACTGCGCGCCCAGCGCTTTAATGAACGTCATATCAACCCTCCCGTTATGAAATTTTTTCTATTAACGATACTGTCTATTAACGATATAAGCGTGCCGTTATTGGAACTAGGTTTAATTTTTTGATTAGTCCCTCTAAATAAGCTTGAGTCAACAATGCTATGCCGCGATAAAAATCAGTTCTAGCATGTTCAGTCATAAGCTCCAGGCAGCGACCCGACCAAGGAAGTAAGTGTTGCTGGAGCAAGATCATGCAGCTTCGTTCTAATGGTTCGTTATCTTCAGTTTGATCCCATTGGGTAAACATCTGATCCAATACCGCGAAAAACAGGCCGATATGATCAACGGGTTGATTGCTATCGAGCTCGAAGCTGATCCCTTGTTCTTGATAGAAGGCTTTTAGTGCCATAGTCGACTTGTCATTGAGCAGTTGCCTCTCGCTCAAGTAGACCGATCCCCAAGGCACGGCATTGGGCTCGCCCGGTCCATAGAAGAGTTGTGCATAGTCCAGTTTTAAGGCTTGTTGTTTATCTTCAGTCCATTGGCCGAGATAATTGGCCAGCAACTCGCGGCCACTCGACTCTTTGGCCGATGCGCTGAACTGTGGCCAGCTTTGAGCAACACCATGCTCAATAAAACCTTGGATTAACTCAGGGGTCGGATCGTTAAAGAGTACATTGTGAAGAATGCGCGCAATGCCTTGATATTCTAGGCGTTCATTTTCGGTAAGGGATGACATGCTAACCTCGTTTGTGGAACTAAAATGTGTTGGAACTAAAATGTGTCGCAACTAACAGCAAAAAAACGCTAAAAAAGGTGCCACTCCAAATGAATGGCACCAATCAGGGGGTTAAACTTCTGCGTAGTTCAACACTTCTCCATCAGTGGCACCACTTGGGCGAGAATGACGGTTAGGTGTGATAAGTAAGTTGGGCGTAGTGACACTGCTTTGTGGCAGCGGGGCAACAGCCGGTGAAATGGCGCCCGGGTACTTAGCCTTTAGTTCGTCCATGGGGCCAAAATCGATAGCACGCATAGGGCAAGACTCGACACATGAAGGTTGTTTGCCTTCGGCCAAGCGCTCAAAACAACCATCACACTTGGTCATCACCTTACGATCTTTATCTATCTGCGGTGCATCGTATGGGCAAGCTCTTGCGCAGCTTTCACAGCCGATACACAGATCCGCCGCCACATGGACTAAACCATCTTCGCGGCGCTTGTGCATCGCGCCGGTTGGACAGGCCTTAACACACACAGGCTCAGAGCAGTGATTACAAGCGATAGACAGGTAATAGGCGAATACGTTTTGGCTTACAGTACCATCACCATGCTCTGCCCATTGTCCCCCACCATATTCATACACCCGGCGCCAATTGATGCCAACGGGAAGATCTTTACGATCCTTACACGATATCTGACAGGTTTTACAGCCAGTACATTTACTTGCGTCGACATGAAAGCCGTATTGGATATTATTGCTCATTGTTAACTCCTATCAGACCTTACGGATTTCAACCAGGTTAGTGTGCTGAGGATTGCCTTTCGTTACCGGTGTGGTGCGTTGTGTGGTCAGCACGTTTAAACAACCGCCTTTATCCACATCGCCACCGGGTAGGAACCATGCGCCCTGACCCAGTGCCGTTACGCCGACCATGATACGAGGTGTTACCTTCACTTCGACTTCGATGGTGCCGCGATCATTGAAGATATGGACCTTGTCACCGGTTTTGAGTCCACGCTTACTCGCATCGAGTGGATTCATCCATACTGCATCCTGTACGGCTTCACGTAGCCAGGGGACGTTGTGAAAGCTTGAGTGGGCACGGCCCTTAGTGTGATAACCCGTAAGTTGTAATGGATACTTCTTCTTGGTCTCAGTATCTTCATAACCTTCCCAAGTGGGCACATATTTAGGCAGCGCAGATATAACGTCACCCTCTTTGAGCTTCCAGGTACGGGCTTTCTCTGCCAGGCGTGATGAGTAGATCTCAATCTTTCCAGAGGGTGTGCCTAGAGGATTTGCATCGGGATCGGTACGGAAATCTTCCAGTACGATATAACCGCCGTTCGGCAGATACTTGCGATAGATACCTTGTGTGAGCATCTGCTCTTTTTCTGGTAATTCTGGGGTGGCTGCTTTAGATTCGGCATAGAATTGATCCAGCCATTCTTTGCGGCTCTTACCTTCGGTAAACTCAGATTCAACACCCATACGTCTCGCCAAGTCGACACAGACCTCATAGATAGGACGGCTCTCAAACATAGGGTCTACGCCTGTGCTCATCTGTACCAAGGAGGCGGTATCACCCGCAGCGTAGCTTTGGTTAACTAAGTCTTCTGATTCAAGCCATGACACGTCTGGCAGCAGGATATCGGCAAACTTGGCACTGGGCGTCATCCAGTTATCAACGACTAAGATAAATTCACATTTAGATTCATCTTGAAGTAGCTTCTCGGTTTTACGCACGTCTGAGTGTTGGTTAATCAGGGCATTACCACCGTAGTTGATGATCGCCTTAATATCAGTGCCCAACTTACCGTCACCCTCGTCATCAAGATCCACACCTTGTACCCCATCGGACAGAACGGTCATGTTTTTACCGTCTTCGATGGCCTGAGTGAAGGTAAAGAATGAGATGGCTTTCTTCACTGGGTTTGAGCCAGTAGGCATTGACGGTGCGTGAAGAGAAGAGCCCTTACACAGACCGCCACAGTTAGTACCCGGCAGACCCAGTTGACCTAATAAGATAGGCAACATGTAACCTGCACGGGTGTTGTTTTCGCCGGCAGCCTGGCGGTTTAGCGAGGCGGCAATCTGGATAAAAGGGGCACGAGCCGCAGCCAGTTCACGGGCCAATTCGACAATAAGGTGGGTTTCGATACCTGTGATAGCGGCAGCCCACTCTGGCGTTTTAGCATTAACGCCCGGAATTGAGTCGCCAACCGTGGCGTTATCGAGAATATACGCCTTATAGCTCTCTTCATAGCCAATGCCTGCAGGCATGGTTTTCTCGTCATAACCGACACAATATTTATCCAAGAAGGCCTGATTGACTGTGTTAGTGGTGATCCACTCATAAGCCAAAGCTTCGAACAGCGCCGCGTCGGTACCTGGACGGATAGCGAGCCATTGATCTTCTTTACCTACGGCAGAGTCGGTATAACGAGGATCGATCAAGATAGTCTTAAAGTTATGCTTCTGCTTTTGTACCAGGAAGTCATAGGCTTCGCCCGAACCACTCATGCGGATCTCGGATGGGTTGTAGCCAACCATCAGCACTAAGTCTGAGTTTTGCATCTCAGACACACTGCTTCCCTGCCAGCCAGGACCGGCTGAGCCGTATGTTTGTCCAGCTGCTTCATAAATTTGTGACCAGCTATAATCGCCATAGGCGTTGAGATACCCCCCCTTAAGGTTCATCAGACGGTAGAGACACTGCTTACCCGAAAAGTGATAACGCGCACCCGAGTTATAGGTGAAGTGAATCGATTCATTACCGTACTGGTATATGGTGTCTTGCAATTTTTCAGCGACAAGATCAAGGGCTTCATCCCAGCTGATCCGCTCAAATTGTCCGCTGCCACGAGGACCAACACGCTTCATCGGGTATTTTAGGCGATCCGGTGCATAGACACGTTTACGCAAAGAGCGGCCCCGTGGACAGGCGCGCACATCGTGGTCGCCGAATTTATCTGTGGTGGTAAATTGAGACTCAACCCGGGTGATCACCCCATCGGTAGAAAAAACCTGTACCGGACAGTTAGATCCACAGTTAACCAGACAAGCCGACCAGTTGAGCTTTTCAGCGGCAACAGGTGGCGTAGGCGGTACTACTTCAACATCTTTAGAGCTTGAGTTACAGCCTGAAACCGTTGCTACGCAACTGAGTGCGGCACTCATTTTTAAGAAACTTCTGCGTTCCATTATCTTTTCCTCATTGCAGTTATGATTAGCACTGTTTGCATTAGCGCAGCTGGTAGCTAAACGACAACATCACTTGGTGCGCGTTATAGTTATGGTTCAGGCTACCTAAGGTGGTCAGTCCTGGAACTGTATTGACATCAATTTGCGCGTTATCGGTGTCGTAATAGCGCTCATACTGGTAAGCCAGCTTTAACGCCATCTCTTCGCTTAATGCGTAGTTCGCATGTAGCTTGAGACTATGGTTGAAAGAATCGTAATCCCCCTGTGGCGAGGTAACGTCATAGGTGACCAGCGTGTTGCTGGTGGAGTTTGCAAATAGGTAGTCCCCGCCTAGGCTGAGCCTGTCTTCAAGCAGCCCGCTATAGTTGAAACCAGCACCCAAATTGATAAACTCATCTTCGATATCGGCGAACCAATCAGGGGTTGAGAAACGCTGACTACCAGCTTGATTGGATTCGATCCACTGCTGACCAGCAAAGGCATACCCTGATAGGTGCGCATCAAGCTGCAGCCCAAGGTTGATGTCATAGCCGTAATCTTCAGATCCGCTCAGACCCAGTTGAGTCTCGTTATAATCATCTTTGGCGTAGCGGGCAGTCATATCCACACTGAGCCACGACGTTGGGGTGTGATTAAACTTGGCTTCGAAAGCGGTGCGCTTTCTATCAGCCAGGTAGTATTTGCGTAGCAAAGGGTTAGTTTCAGATGAGGTCAGTTCGCTGGTTTGATATTCGCTGCCGCCGCGGTTATCCAGACTGGCCTTAAATTTAAGCTTGATATTATCCAATACGCGGACATTGAGCTTGGCCCACAGCACATCATCATTGGTCTGTTCGCGGTCACCATAACTGCGCTCCATCTCTTTGCGGTCATAGCCAGCTTGTAAGCGATAGTCACTGCTTAGGCGGTATCTGGCATTAAACTTGAGGCCGCGGCGCTCGGTGTCTAAAGGCACATTTTGTGTAAATGCCCCCGTGATCCCGTTCACTTCATATTGAGCAAATTCCCATACCGATCCCTTATTGTCGCGCTTAGCGTAATCGACACTGCCGCCGAGTCTGAGTTTGTGGCTTAGCAGCGAAGTGACTGACAGCTTGCCGTCTAAGGTATCGACTTCCCCGTCCCAGTTTTGCAGTGGATTACCGGACATTTGAATTAAATTATCATCTTGGGTCATCTTGCCCGATGCCAGGCGACCACTCATAACGGTGCGGTTAAATTGATATTGGCCAGACAAGCTAATTCGATGTGCCTGATTGTCAGGCGCGGGTGCAAAAACGTCATACAGATAAGGGAGACTTAAGGCGTCGATATCGTTCTTATACTGACTCACGAAATAATTGAGGTCTGTCGTCCAGCTATCGCCAGACAGTGACAAACCCGCGGTGAGGTTATCTGTGTTGGCATCGACTGGCAGGCCGAAATTAACCGGGCGCGGAGTGACAATGCTACTGCTCTGGTAACCGGTTTTATGCTCGTGCTCATAACGTACATAAGCCTGATAAAAGTCTTGGCCATAACTCAAACCTAAGCCAGCTTTGTTTCTCTGCAGCGAGAGCTTTTGGATTTGAGTATGCTCACTCGGTGTCAGTACACCATCTTGGTACCATAACTGACTGCGTGCATCGCCTGACTGATAACGGGTCAGCTGCTGATAATCTGCCACTAGTTTATAGTGGCCTGACTTTCCTGCTTCAAGATGAGCGAAGCCGTTATCCAGACCTAACTGGTGTGCCTGGAACTTGGCTTTATAGCCTGCACTGTTTCGATAATTTAAGTCGGCATCCACACTGCCATTAGCCCCGTCATTGTCGGTACCGAACCCATTACCGGAGTGAATGTCATCACTGTCAATATAGGCGGCATTGACCCCGATGCTGCCGCTATAACCTGCAACTTGAGGGCAACGCTTACACTGAAATACTTGCTGGTTAACGGTACTGGTATTGGCCTTGTTCACGCCAAAGTCAGCCGCCATTGCAGAGCCCGTTATCACACCTGATATAGCGAGAAGTGATAACGTGATGAGGTTAAATTTGAATCTCATTTGAGTTACTCCTAATTAGCGCTGCAGCTTGCTGCCGGCTGGGTGATTGGAGCCATGGATCTGGCTATGGCAATTGAGACAACTCTTACCGCCGCCAAAGGCGTCACTTCCGCCTTGCTGTACAACACGGCTAGCATGACCATCATCCATATGACATTGCTGACACAGTTGTGGCGCTCTTTGAGTGAGCATGGCTTCATTAACGCTGCCATGGGGGTTATGGCAGTTGGCACAATTTTCTGTCACTGGCGCATGCTCCCATAAAACGGGGCCACGTTTTTCGCCATGACAGCTATAGCAAGTGTCATTCACTGTGGCGTGATTCAGCGCACTTTCACTCATAGAACCGTGTGGATTATGACAATCGATACAGGTCATTTGATCCCATTTCATCGGGTGAGATGAGCGCTTATTCATGGCTGATTTTTGCTGAGTGTGACAAGAGGTACAGGTGTCATTGACCGTGAGCTGGTCCATAACCGGATCGTTGTCGGTGTGGATAGTATGACAATCGCTGCAGGCCACCTCGTCTAAATTGTGGCTGCTGCTATGCCATGCCATCTGCTTAGGATCGTTATGGCAACCCAGGCAGACACTGTTCTGACTCTGAGCGGACAGCTTGCTCTCTTTGCCAAAGGCGATCATCGGCTCCTTGCCGCCTTTGTTATGTTTGCCTAACGGGCCATGGCAGGCTTCGCATTGCAGACCCGCCATAGGCGAACCCTGTTGGCTCGGGCTACCGTGCACGCCATCAAATATCGCCATGACCTTGTCATTTCTCTTATGACACATCAGGCAGGAGTCGGCACCTTTGTTGGAGTATTTACCCTGAGCAAATTTCTCCGACAGTTGCTGTTCCAGTTGTTCACCAGTGAGTTGGTTCCAGGGGGCCGCCTGAACTGAGAGAGATAAGCACGCGAAAGCGAATATCCCACAAAGTAACGTAGTGATAATACATTTGTTCATCATCTTGGCCTTACAGTTAATTATTATATGATTTGGTAACGTTGGTGTTAATTAGTTTGCATTTAAATTGTAGTTTGAATTATTTAAAATACGAAGCTATTACTTTAGAGGTATTGTTAGATCTGTGATTTTTAATTTATAAATGATTTATTCGGGATCGAGATCTTTATTTAGCCTTGCCTGTTGGATGTATTTTTTTGATATTAAAATTACCAAATATAAATTACAAACCTTTGATTTTGATTGTATTTTTTAAATAACTTCTACTAGTTACTATAATTTTAAATTTGCACTTTATATAAATGAGAATGATTTAAACATAATATAACTTATGAACTCATATCGTCTTTATTCATAACTATTTTTATTAAACCAATAACCATTAATAACTATTCACAACCTCGTTAATAACTTTAAATATCTTTTCACATTAATTCACAACTTAATTAAAATTAATTCAAAAGTAAACTTATAATCATTATAAATAAATAATTTCACAAACTGACGAATTCCTCATAAAAAGGAAAAAACGAAAAGATAAAACTGCAACAGATGATAAAACTAGGCGGAGTAAACAGTCTCGTGCAAGTGCAGAACGAGAAAAAGAGCCTTGGTTGCTGGCAACATCACTATCTAGCACCAGCGATACCGCTAAAAGGTCGTTAAAATTTATGCGACGAGGATGCAAATAGAAGAGAGCTTTAGAGATGTTAAAGCAGGTCTAAAAATGAATGACAGCGAAACGCGAACAGACTCAAGGTATTGCGACTCGTTGCCTGCCAATCTCAACTTGAGCTTTCGCTACTAGCTTTAGCCGTCAAAGCTGCCATTAATATAGTAACCGTCTAGCGAACCACACCTACTGTTTAAAATTCCAGGGTAACAAGCTATCGATATTGGGTTCTGGTTTACACAGTTCATCAAGGCTAACCATGATGTAATCAAATGGGATTAGACCATTTATTTTGGCGGTTTCCACAATACTGTAAAGGGTGGCACTGGCATGTGCACCGTTAGCCGTTTGGCTAAATAACCAATTCTTTCGGCCTATCACAAACGGTTTTACTGCACGTTCAGTTCTATTGTTATCGATGCTGAGTCGTCCATCATCCACATAACGAATGAGTTTGTGCCATTGATTGACTAGATAGTTAGCGGCTTCTATTAGCTTGCTGTTACCCACTAAATTTGGCTGGTTCTGCTCGAGCCATGTTTTTAGCTTGTTAAGAATAGGTTGGCTAGCTTCTTGTCTGGCGACGTACTTTTCATTAGTACTTTTATCTTTAACACGTGACTCAACACCGTACAACTTTTGGATAAGGCTCAATACCACATCCGCTTTGCCAGTTTTATTTTTGCCTTGTAACTTCTTCGCGTCGATAAATTTACGCCGTGCATGAGCCCAACAGCCGATTAAGGTTGCCTCTGTTTTGGCATAGGCCTGATAACCATCCACGTGTAAATACCCTTGATATCCATCAAGATAATTAACCACGCAGGCGGCCGCGCGACTATTGTGGAAGTCGTAAAGCACGATATTAGGGATAGGATTATTCGGGTCTGGTGAATCTCGACCTGAGCAATACACCCACATGTAGCTGTTTACCTTGTCCGATTTCACCACCTTTAATGGCGTTTCATCGGCAAACAACGTGGGTTGCTTTAACAACTCGGCTTTAAGTCTTTGAACTAATGGCGCGAATAGTGAGGCTGATTTGTCTACCCAACTGCTCATGGTCTGGCGACTGAGCTCAATGCCATATTGCTTGAACATCGCTTCCTGGCGATAAAGCGGTAACCCATATTGGTATTTACTGGTGATAAGCTGACTGAGCAAACTGCTTGTTGCAATGCCTTTGTTGATGGGCATGGCAGGCATTGAGGCTTGCTTTATCTGTGTTTGAGTTGAGGATTTATCACAGTGACGGCAAGCGTACTTAGGCCGAATGTGCTCAATCACTTTGATTTGAGCGGGAATAAACTCAAGCTTTTCTGACTTATCTTCACCCATTTTATGTAGCTCACCGCCACAGCAATCACAGGTTTTATCTTCTATATCGTGGATAACTTGTTCACGGGGTAAGCCTTTTGGCAGTGGCTTACGCACCGGCTTTTTACGGGTATAACTAATGGATTGTTGCTCAGCCTCAATGGCTTCAATAATCTCTTCCACTTCATTGAATAACTCGCCTTGCCCCACAAAGCCTTCAGCACTTTTGCCGAATTGTTTTTGTTGAGCCAGGCGCCAGCGTTCTTCTAACGCAGCGATTTGCGCATCTTTCTGTAAAGATAATTGCCGCTCATTTTCGAGCAGTTTTTCCAGCTCAGCGATGCGCTGTTTAAGGGCGAGTTCATTTTTCATAACGCCTATTTTAAGGCATCATAAAAGGCTTTCCAGCGCTAACTGAACATCTTTTGATGATCATCAATCGATCGCCATATCTTTTGAATAATTAAAGCACTTGCTTACCTGCGACATCAATTTTGCTGTGGCCAATCACATCATAACCCGCTAATAACCAATGTAATTGTTGCTCGGTTAATGTCATGGTGGGTGACATGAGTTTAGGCCATTTGAACTTATGTTTATCTAATCGCTTATACCACAGCGCAAACCCGGTGTTATCCCAGTACAGCAGTTTGAGTTTGTCGCGCCCTTTATTACAAAACACAAATAGCGCACCACTGAGCACAGGTAGTTCAAGCTCTGCTTCCACCAACGCCGCCAATCCATTAATCGATTTACGAAAATCGACGATATTGGTACATAAATAGATGGTGGGTATATTAACGAACATCCTCATGCCGTTAGCCCTTTAATAATGGCAACGATATCGTTCGTTGCTAAATTGGCAGGAAACATTAACTGGCCTGTGCGGATATCAAACTGCACCACATTTTGATGAGTTTGCGCGCAGACTTCAGTGGTGGTTTGTTTTAACTGAATAAAACGTGATGATGTGGGGTTCGTTGTTTGCACTGGCAAGGTTGAATTAGGCTGATACTCAGCCAGTAAAGCGCGCTGTTTATAGTAAGTGGTGATAGAAACATTATGGTGTTGGCAAAATTCGATATTAGTGCCACTAAACGAGCCGCGTTGTTGAAGTAGCATCTGCCACTGAGTAGTTGTTCTGTATGTTTTCATCACCTGCTCCAAATTTATCATTGAGCAGGTATTTTTAGACAATCAGAACACTGATGCTAGGTGTACTTCGCTAGACGCATACTTAATATAGGCATTATCCATGCGAACTAAACCAAGCGACTCAATCAAGCGAACTAAACCAAGCACTGTAACGTGCTCTCAAACCCATTCATTGGCTTAAGATCATACAAAGATAGGCAGTTGAAGCAGTTGCAGTCTCACTGGCTAACAGGGATCACCAATAAATGGGGTCAGAGTAAACTTAAAATTGTCAGCTATACTCTTTAACTCAAGTCACTTTGCAAATGGATCTTGCACATGCCTAGAAAACCTAGAGTCTGCCCCATAGGTATTCCTCAACACGTTATTCAGCGAGGTAATAATCGCCATGTTTGCTTCACGTCTGAACAAGATTTCAGAGCCTATGCAGGCTGGCTAAAAGAATACTCACGTAAATTTCATGTCGATATTCACGCGTGGGTATTTATGACAAATCATGTTCATTTGCTTTGTACTCCTCAAAAAGCGAATGCTGTTAGCCTTATGATGCAATCACTTGGCAGACAATATGTGAGATATTTTAATTACACATACAAACGTACCGGGACACTTTGGGAAGGTCGTTTCAAGTCTTGCTTAGTGCAAACTGAAGGGTACTTAATCCAACTATATCGTTATATTGAACTCAACCCTGTAAGAGCAAATATGGTTAATGACCCTGCTGATTATGTATGGTCAAGCTATCAAATCAATGCCCTAGGTAAGACCTCCCAGCTTTGTACTCCACATCAGGTTTACCTTTCAATAAGCAACGACTCTCAAGCAAGGCAATCATCTTATCGGGCCCTATTTCAACATCAATTAGATGCAAAAATGATTAGCGACATTCGTCAAGCGACCAATAAAAGCATGGTAATCGGTAGCGACACATTCAAAGATCAAATAGAAAAACTAACAGGAAAAAGTATGCATCCAAAGAAAATGGGACGTCCTTCTAAGGTAATAGAATAAAGTTTACTCTGACCCCACATTTTTCCTGACCCCACATTTTTCCTCACATTTTTCCTCACATTTTTCCTTGCACATTTTTCCTTGTATCTACAACATTTTCATTTGAAATAAATACCTGTATGGAATCATTTACACCATTATAAGAAACTTGTAGATTCTTATTAGAGTCCAGATTGCTTAAAGGTTTATATACAAAAGCAACATCTCTGTCTGTAGAATTCAATGAGATGATATTGGCTCCTTCTCCATTTGAATTACTTTCAGATATATAAGTTCGATTACCATTTTTTATATCATAAAGCTTAATATTATTAGTTACCTTATCTTTTGAAAATGTCACTATATCAATTTGAGTGTTTGGTTGAAGATTATAAAAAGAAAAACAATTAGGATAACCATAGAACTTACTAAGCTCTATCTCCACAGACTTATTCTTTTCTAATTTTGAACATTCTATTTGATTTGCGGAGCTAGAAAATGATAGAGAAAAGCAAAATGCTATTACACCTAGTTTGAGTAGATTTTGAAACATAAAAAGTCCCTTCAAGTAAATTTAAACAAAAAAATTAACATGTTAGGTATGAGATCGTCAAATGAATAAAGTTTACTCTGACCCTGACGAATCCCCACAAAAAGAACTGAATAAATAAAGAGATAGGT
>TARA_R110000851_G_scaffold333531_1_pt1 | contig 90701 bp, 99 predicted proteins | sample TARA_R110000851 | Tara Oceans TARA_R110000851 (sample SAMEA4397627) | marine metagenome | biome: Polar Biome; feature: [DCM] deep chlorophyll maximum layer (ENVO:01000326); material: water (ENVO:00002006), including particulate matter (ENVO:01000060) such as... | depth 17 m
CAAATCATAGGCCAGAAGTGCGTGCAACTCACTGGTCAGTCCAAACTTCCAGATAGAGTTTGAGATGCAGAGGGAGATGCAAGCCACGGTTGAGGCCTTTGGAGATCCCCAGCTTCATGAACTGTACGAACTTTGGGTACTTACAAATGATCGGCGAGAGCAGGAAATGATAAATCGCGTAGCGGCATTTGCGAGTCATAACTCCTTCAAGAGGGGAGTTCTACTGATAGGCGCAGCACATCGACCATCGCTCTTTGAGAAATTGCAGTGTCCCCATAGCGTGGGTGCTGGCATAGTAACTTGGGACTTTGCGTGGCAACATGAGGTAGCCAGTTTAGACAGCGAAGCGAAACCGGACGATGATCAAATTGGGCTGAAATCACGTTAAGCTATGGCACCATGGCTCATTGTCCGATAGCTGCGAACAGGACACGACTGAGGCTAGCGAAGCGCTTTTTTGTATCTCAAGTATGCAGTTACTCGCCAGGCTCGTAACGTGCACGACGAAATAAGGCTAACGTGAAACCCATATCTAGGCATTCATCATTAAAACGGCGCTAATGGCGCATTCGTACTGCGCTACTTCACGAATAATGTAATGCAATCATTTGACGGTATTTGTCGTTCGCTTCCGGCCGAAAGCAGCCATTCCCAAACCTCAACCTCTCCAGTCAATAACACGTCACACTCTCCCAGCGACCCGCTTATGTGTGGCAAGTTAAACACACCCCAATCGCGCCCGTTCGAAGCGCGGTGCGCTTCTTACTATTCATGCCATGAAAGGTGCAATGGCAACGATAGAATTTACGCCCGAAGGTCATATTCTGGGCGCTAGCCCGGTTTTTTGTCAGCTAACTGGTTACGCTGAATCTGAATTAATTGGCTGGCATCACCGCATGTTTTGCCCTGAAGCCAATCACAGAAGCCAAAATTACACCGATTTCCGGCTCGGCCTGACCCAAGGCAAAGGGCAGAGCGACCGGTTCTTGCGCCTGAGGTTGGTTCATAATATCGGGCTATGAATGTGGATCTGTTTTTAGCGTTGAATGCAGGCACTGACCCCAACCCTGTGGTGCTTGCGCTGGCCCTGTTTTTCAGCAAGTATGCGCCATATCTTGTAATGGGGTATTGCGTTGTCGGCCTTATATTTGGAGCCCCCAGGCTGCGCAAAACGCTGCTGTTTACTGTCACTGCGGCATTGGTTGCCGCAGTGATAAGTTGGGTGATTGGAAAGTATCTCTATATGCCGCGCCCGTTCGTGGAATCGGTTGGCAGCACGTTGCTCGCCCACAAGGACAATGCGTCGTTCCCAAGTAACCACGCAATGTTCATGACGATTTTCGCCACTGTTTTTTTGCTGGCCAGGCAAATAAAGGTCGGGTTGTTTTTTGGTTTTTTGGCCTTGTGTATTGGGTGGTCGAGAGTGTTTCTGGGTGTTCACTATCCAGTGGATATTGCGGGTGGGATATTACTGGGTGTCGTTGTGTCGGTATGTGTATGGCGAGGAATCAGATTTTTTATTACGTTTTGCATAGCGCGCGCAGGTCACTGACGGTATTTATTTTTTCGTTCCCGATTCGGCTTGAGCCGAGCGCAGCAGGTTTTCTATGTGCTTGAAGCCGCGTTGCTGCGCATGTTGTAGTGGTGTCACGCCATCGCGGTCGGCCAGGTAGGGGTCGGCGCCAGCTGTAAGCAGGATCTCTACAATTTGTTGATGCCGCTTACCGCCATTGCCCAGAATAATGGCCTCAAGCAGTGCCGTCCAACCCAGGTTGTTAACATGGTCGATATCGACACCGGCATCGATCAGCGTTTGCACTGTTTCAACATGGCCGCGCTCGGCCGCCGGAATCAAGGCCGTTCCGCCATAGCGGTTCGTGCTTGAAAGGTCGGCACCGTGCGCCAGGGTCATTTTCAATATTTCAAGATGGCCCCGGGCGCCCGAATACAGGTAGGCGCTGTCCTGGATATTGTCTTTGGCATTGACGTCGGCGCCGGCGTCTATCAGTACTTTGGCTGCGTCGATGGCGTTTGCATGGGTGGCAACCAGCAAAGCGGTTGCGCCAGACGCATTACGCGCATCAAGCTTGCTGCCCGACGAAAGCAACTGCCTGATGTCTTCGACATGATTTTCCTGTGCGGCGGTGTGTAATGGGTACTGATCCATATTTTCTCCCAACGAGACACCGGGGGCCAGCATGAACGCCAGGCCCGCGATGGCCGCCAAAACCTTGAAGCGGCGCAGGCGGCGTTTCAAGCGAGCGGCAAGTGTGCCATAGGTGAATGTGTGGCCCATGCAGGCCGATATTGCAGTTTCCGGCATGAGGTTGCCTTATTAGTTCGGGAAGGTATGGGACAATGTGAATTGCATGCTCTAAACTTAACTAATTATCCAATAATCGCAAGGTAATTGTTAACAAAGTAGATTGAATGACCCAATTATTTACCGTTCATCCACAGAATCCTCAGCCGCGCCTGTTAAAGCAGGCGTGTGAACTTATCAATCAGGGCGGGTTGGTGGCGATTCCCACTGACTCCAGTTATGCGGTTGTTGCGCATCTCGATGACAAGGCCGCGGCCGATTCACTGCGCCGGATCCGGGGTTTGGATGCGCGTCACCATTTAACGGTGCTATGCCGCGATCTGTCCGAGATCGGGCATTTCGCACGTGTGGATAATCGGCAATATCGTTTCCTGAAAATGGCAACGCCCGGCCCCTGGACCTTTATTCTGGAAGCCACCCGCGAGGTGCCGCGCCGTGTGTCTCACCCGTCGCGCAAAACCATTGGTATTCGTATTCCCAATAATCAGGTTGCGCTCGACATTCTGGAAACCATGGGCTCGCCGCTGATTTCCACAACGCTCATTCCCGAAGGCGAAGAGCACCCGCTTAATGATGCCGATGAAATTGCGCAACGCTATGCCCACCAACTGGCTGCCGTGATCGACGGCGGGCCTTGTCCTTTCGAACCCACCACAGTAATTGACCTGACTGGAAGCGAACCCGAAATTGTCCGTCGCGGACAGGGGGATCTGGCCGCGCTGGGTCTGGATTGATCCCCACGGAATTGTTTTCTAAGAAGCAGGTTAAGCATGGAATCCATCATTCAAACCATCACGGTTTACGCCTTGCCGGTCTTGTTCGGCATTACTTTGCACGAGGCGGCGCACGGGTATGTTGCGCGCATGTTCGGTGATCCCACCGCCTATCAAATGGGGCGTGTCAGCCTGAATCCGATACGTCATGTTGACCCGGTCGGCACGATTGTGGTGCCGCTGGTCTTGTTGTTAAGCACCAAGCTAATGGGTGGCGCGGGCCTGTTGTTTGGCTGGGCCAAGCCGGTGCCGGTTGATTGGTCGCGTTTGCGTAATCCGAAAAAAGATATGCTTTGGGTGGCGCTGGCCGGTCCGGGTTCGAATATGGTCATGGCCATCATGTGGGCCTTGTCGTTGCGCTTTCTTATGGAGTTTGGCGCAACCCCCACTGATTTCTGGGTGCGTATGGCCATTGCCGGTATTCAGGTCAACCTGATTCTGATGGCGCTGAATCTGTTACCCCTGCCGCCGCTGGATGGCGGGCGGATTGTCTTCAGTTTGTTGCCCGGCAAGGCGGCGTACCAATATTCCCGCCTTGAACCCTATGGCCTGATGATTATTATCGTTTTAATGCTAACGGGTGTGCTTTGGACGATCTTGCAGCCTTTGCTGATGCTGGGCCAGGGCATTGTCAGGTGGTTTTTGTAATAGAACCTGTTGTAACGATTAACGGTTTTGCCCTATATCCGTTAAACTTGCGAGTTAGTATTAATTAGGGCCTTCTCACCCCCTTTGGTGAGTTCTCGGAGAATTACCCCATCATGATAAGTACCGATTCTGTGATGCCTGAGTTCCAGGGAAGCATGGTGGCGTTGGTTACGCCAATGCTGCCCGATGGCGCACTCGATTTCGAAGCCTATCGCAAACTGATTGATTGGCATGTCCAGGAAGGCACCGATGCGCTTGTTGTGGTGGGAACCTCCGGCGAATCGCCTACCGTCAGCATGGACGAGCATGCCGAACTCATTCGCGTGGCCGTCGAGCACGCCGCCGGACGCATCCCGATTATTGCCGGGGTTGGCGGTAACTCCACCAGTGAAGCCATTGAGTTGTCGGAGTACGCATTCAAGGCCGGGGCCAAGGCAGGGTTGTCGGTTGCCCCTTACTACAACAAGCCGTCGCAAGAGGGCATGTACCAGCATTTTCGTACCATTGCAGAAAAAGTCGAGTTGCCGACGCTTCTTTACAATGTACCCGGTAGAACCGTGGCCGACATGTCGAACGACACCGTGTTACGTCTGGCGCAAATTCCCGGCATCATTGGTTTGAAGGATGCCACCGGCGATATCGGCCGCGGCGCGTGGTTGCTGCATTACAAGCCCGATAATTTCCAGGTGTTCAGCGGCGACGACGCAACGGCGGCGGCGCTGATTCTCATGGGGGGCAAGGGCAACGTTTCGGTTACCGCCAATGTCGCTCCCAAGCTCATGCATCAGTTGTGCGCCGCTGCCCTCAGCGGCGACGTACCCGCGGTGCGTCGTTTGAATGGCCAGTTGGCTCAGTTGAACAAAATTCTGTTTATCGAAGCGAACCCCATACCCGTGAAGTGGTCCATGGCTGAAATGGGCCTGTGCCAGGCAGGTTACCGTTTGCCTTTAACTCCCTTGAACGAGCAGTATCACAATGTGGTGCGCCTCTCCTTGAAAGAAGCAGGTCTTATTTAAATGACAAATATTCGCCTCTCCAAACGTTATACCGGTCTGGCCGTTGGGCTGGGCTTTTTGGTTTTGTCCGGCTGCTCGCAATTGAATCAGTACATGGGTTCTGAAGACGCCGTTGATTACAAGAGTTCCGTTGCGGGTGATCCGCTTAGCATTCCGCCCGATCTGACCCAGGCCAACCGAGATGCGCGTTACCGCGCGCCTGAAGGCACGGCAACGTTCAGCCAGTATGCCGAGTCGCAGCAACAGCAGGCGGCTTCGGGCGGGCGCGATACGGTTCTGCCCACAGTCGAAGACGTTGAAATTCGTCGTGACGGCGATTTGCGCTGGCTGGTGGTTGATCGTCCGGCGCAGCAGGTGTACCCCGACGTCGTTGATTTTTGGGGTAACGAAGGGTTTACCATTCAAACTCAAGATCCGCAGGCCGGTCTCATTGAAACCGATTGGGCGGAAAACCGTGCCAAGTTGCCTCAAGGCTTGATTCAGGGCGCCTTCAGCTTTATTTTCGAGCAGGTTGCCGACAGCGGCGAACGTGAGCGTTTCCGTACGCGTCTGGAACGGGTCAACGGCAAGACCGAGGTCTACATTAGTCACCAGAAAATGGTGGAAACCGGTACCGTCGATAACACGGGCTGGAAATGGATTGAGGGCAAGGAAGACCCCAACTTGAATGCCGCGATGCTGGCGCGCCTGATGGTCTTCCTGGGCACCGATATGGAAGAGGCACGACGCAAGTTGCAAGAGGCCGAAGAAGTTAGCCTTACGCCCGTGGTCGATCAATCAGCCGCAGGCGGTACCGCGCAACTGACCATTAACGAGTCGTTCGATCGCGCATGGCGTCGTGTAGGCGTGGCCATCGATTCGGCCGGTTTCTATGTTGAAGATCGCGACCGTTCGGCCGGCGATTATTACATTCGCTACCTCGATACCGATACCGGCGCGAAAATCGAGCAGCCCGGCTTCTTTGGCCGCTTGTTTGGCAGCAAAGGCACCGCAGAAGCCGCGCAGTATCGCGTTAACGTGCGGGGCGAAGGTGCCAATTCGGTCGTTCGTGTGCTAACGGCGGAAGGCCAGCCCGATAATTCCGATACCGCCAAACGGATTATCACGGTACTGGCCGAGGAAATGTAGAACGTTAGTTAGGGTTTACGGCTGGTAATGAAGCCAGCCGTCTTCCAGCCAGGCTTGTAATGAGTCCCGTGTATCGGGGCTCATTTTTTTTAGCGCTGCGCAATCAAGGTAACGTTGATCGGCCAGCATTTTTATGGGTGCCGAGGCTTTTACTGGTGCAACTTCGCCGTTGATGAAAACCTGCGAGCCCCGATAAAGCAGGCGGGTGCATCGATCCAGCACAAGGGTCCCGCTTGCGGGCGGTTCGTCGAATAAATCGATATCACCTTCCAGGTTGCTTTCAAAGACGGCCGCCCGCGACGGTTCGCTGAGCCATTGACCCAGGAAGCGCCCGGCCAGGGTTTCATTGAATTTGATTTTTGCCACTGCGGCCAGGGTTTCCTGAACGAGTGCATCGGGAATGTAGGCGGGGCTGGCCGTTGCGGGCGCCCCTTTGTCTTTGAATGTTTTGTTCAGTTTGGGCCCGGGTAGGGGCGGGTCACCATACAGGCCGCTGGTATCGCCCAACTGGGCCATGATCTGGTCGCTTGCCGCCTCCAGCAAACCACAGGCCAGCGCGGCCTGTGTCGGCGCCCTGAAGCCAATCGACATTGTCATGCAGTTGCCCACGGCCACGCCATCGTGGGCAACATGGGGCGGCAAATAAAGCATGTCGCCCGGCTCCAGTTCCCAGGTTTGTTCCGGCTCGAATTGCGACAATATCTTCAGCGGCAAATCGGGCTCCAGGCTTAAGTTCTTTTGCTGGCTGATTTGCCAGCGTCGCTTGCCAACACCTTGCAGCAGAAAGACGTCGTAGCTGTCGAAATGCGGCCCCACGCCGCCGCCGTCGCCGGCAATGCTGATCATGACGTCATCCAGCCGTGCGTCGGGAATGAAGCGAAACTGATGCATTAAAGCGGCCACCGCGTCGTCGTGGGCATCCACGTTCTGGGCCAGAACGGTCCAGTCATGTCGCTTTTGCGAGGGCAGGCGATGAAGCGGCCCTTGTTTCATCTGCCAGCCGTGCTGGTCTTTCCAGATCAGTCGCGACTCCACCTCTTCGCGGCGCACGAGTTGGCGAATGTCGTTGATGGTGAGTGTTGGGCGGAAATTGGGCAAAGCCTGCCGGATGAGCAGTGGCTTTCGTTGCCAGTAGTCGCGCATGAATTCGTGTGGCGTCAGGCCGCCCAGCAGCGCGCAGGAAGTATGGATATCAATCATGTGTTTTTCAGGAAAGGTCTTTTCTGAGCCGATAAAGCGTTTCCAACGCCTCTTTGGGCGTCAGGTTGTCGGGGTCGATGCCGCTGAGGTTCTCATACAGCGTCAAGGCGGCATCGATCGATGGGTCGGCGGGTTCGGGTTCGGGGTTGGCGGCCGGGGCACTGAACAGATCCAGTTGGGGCGTGTGGCTGCTGCTTTGTTCCAACTGGGCCAGCGTTTTCCCGGCGTGGCGAATCACGGCGGGCGGAATGCCGGCGCGCTGGGCAACCTGGATACCGTAACTGCGGCTTGCCGGCCCGGGTCGGACCTCGTGCAGGAAGACGATGCCCGTGCCGGATTCGGCGGCAGCCAGGTGGACATTATGCGCTGCAGGCAACGTGTCGGCCAGCCGCGTCATTTCGAAGTAGTGTGTGGCAAACAGCGTAAGCGCGTGGTTGTGGGTTAACAAGCGGTGGGCTATCGCCCAAGCCAGCGCCAGCCCGTCGTACGTTGAGGTACCCCTGCCGATTTCATCCATCAGCACCAGGCTGGCCGGCGTACTTGCCGCCAGAATGGCGGCTGCCTCGGTCATTTCCATCATGAAGGTGGAGCGCCCGCCAGCCAGGTCGTCTGCGGCGCCGATGCGGGTGAAGATCCTGTCGATTTGTCCGATACGGGCTGACCCGGCCGGCACGAAACTGCCGGTTCGTGCCAACAGGGCAATCAGCGCGATCTGACGCATGTAGGTCGACTTACCCCCCATGTTGGGGCCCGTAATCATCAGCATGCTTTGGTCGCTGTTCAACGTGCAATCGTTGGGTGTGAACTGCTCGATGCTGCGTTCCACCACAGGGTGGCGGCCTTGTTCAATGATGATTTCGTGATCGTCGGTGAGTATCGGGGCAACCCAGTCATTGTTGCGGGCGTGTTCGGCCAACGCCGCTAACGCGTCGATTTGCGCCAGTGTGGAAGCGCACAAAGACAGGGCCTTCGTGCTGCCGGCCAATTCGTCCAGCAGTGCTTCGAATAATTGCTTTTCACGCGCCAGGCTGCGGTCTTTGGCCGACAACACTTTATCTTCCCAGGTTTTCAATTCGGGCGTGATATAGCGTTCGGCATTCTTCAGGGTTTGGCGGCGGCGGTAATCGGCGGGTACCTTGTCCGTTTGCCCTTTGCTGACTTCAATAAAAAAGCCGTGCACGCGGTTGTATTCCACTTTCAAGTTGGCAATGCCGGTGCGCTCGCGCTCTCGCGCTTCAAGCTGCATTAAATAGTCGCCGCTGTCTGTGGCCAGCGTGCGCAGTGTGTCCAGCTCTTCATCGTAGCCATTGGCCAATACACCACCATCCCTCACTAGCAGCGCCGGTTCCTGCGCGATGGCGTTGTGCAGCAGGTTGGGCAGGGCGCCGGGCAGCGTGAGGGCCTGTGCGTGCATTTCAATGGCAGGGTCCGGGTTGAATCGCGTGGTAAGCAGTTCAACAAGGCCCGGCAAGGTATCCAGTGCGTCTCGCAGGCTGGCCAGTTCGCGTGGCCGTACCGAGCGCAGTGCAATGCGCGTGGCAATGCGTTCAATGTCGGGCAGCGCGTTCAGTTGTTGGCGCAATGCGTCCAGCGCCGGTGATGCATTCCAGGGGTCTTCATTTTCATTTGGTAATAAAAAACACTGCACGAGGCGCTGGCGCTGGGCGACCTCGCTGTTGTCGCGCAACGGGTGGTGCAGCCAATGGCGCAGCAGGCGGCTGCCCATGGGCGTCTGGCAGTGGTCAAGAATCGAGAACAGGGTGGGCGACGCTTCCCCGGAAAGCGTTTGTGTAATTTCCAGGTTTTTCCGGGTAACGGGATCCAGAACCACGTATTGGCTTGAGCGATCGGTGCGCAAGGTTTGAATGTGCGGCAGGGCCTGGCTTTGGGTACGTTGAACGTAGTACAGCAGGGCCCCGGCGGCGCAGGTTCCGGCCGGCCAGTCCGACAGGTCGAAACTGTTCAAGGAGTCGATATCGAAGTGATTCTGCAGTGTGTTGCGTGCGTTGTCGCTGTCGAAATGCCAGTCGGGCAGGGTGCTCACTGCAACCCCTTCCAGTAAGTTGATTCGCTGGCTTTCCGGGCAAACCAGTTCGGCCGGGGCGATACGATGCAGCTCGGTATCCAGCATGCCGGGTTCGCACTGGGTTACGCAAAAATTGCCGTTGGCCAGGTTCATCCAGGCAATACCCGCGGTTTCCGTGCGGCGCTGTCGCAATACCCAGGCGGCGGCAATCAACCGGTCGCTCTTGGCCGGCAACAGGGCTTCATCGGTGAGTGTGCCGGGCGTCACGATACGCACGATTTTGCGTTCAACCGGCCCTTTGCTTGCGGCCGGGTCACCGATTTGTTCGCAAATAGCCACCGACTCGCCCAGGGCGACCAAACGTGCCAGATAGCCTTCCATTGAATGGAAAGGCACGCCTGCCATGGGAATGGGGGCGCCGTTCGAGGTGCCGCGCTTGGTCAGGGTCAGGTTCAGCAGACGCGCTGCGCGCTCGGCATCTTCATAGAACATTTCATAGAAGTCGCCCATGCGATAGAACAGCAGGTGCTGGCCGGCCTCTTCTTTCAGGCGCAGGTACTGCTGCATCATGGGGGTGTGCGAAGCGTGCTCAATATTGTTCATTCAATATCGCTGTGTGTTGTGTTCAATGGGATCGACTTGATTGCGTTTCGCGCAAGCAGCCATTCTAAGCCACCCTGTCAATTATCGATGGGGTCGATTGATTTTTAATCGAAAACTTCATTTTTATTCATGAGGTGCCGACGGTAAACTGTTCTCACAATAAGCGCAGCCAGGTTGCTTGCGCCAGAAAGCATTATTCATCAACGGAGACAGTTATGACATCACGGGAATTTAGCATTACGCAAGATGTCCTCGACAGAATGCACCCGGAAAACGAGCGGTTTGGCGAAGTCATGGTGTCGCTGATTCGTCATTTGCATGATTTTATCCGCGATGTCCAACTGACCGAACAAGAGTGGATGGCCGCCATCCAGTTCCTGACCAAGACCGGGCAAATCACAACCGACCAGCGCCAGGAATTCATCCTGTTGTCGGATACGCTGGGTGTTTCCATTCTGGTTGATGCAATCAACCACCGCCTGCCCAAGGGGGCTACCGAACAAACCGTGCTGGGGCCGTATTATTGGGAAGGCGCGCCGAGCCTGCCAATGGGCAGCGACATCGCGAAAGGCATCAAGGGGGAGCCTTGTTTCTTTTCCGGTCAGGTCACGTCGTTGAATGGCTCGCCCATAGAAGGGGTTGAGCTTGATGTCTGGTCGGGCGACGGCGAAGGAAACTACGACATGCAACTGGGCAGTGACGAAATGCGTTGTCGTGCCACATTCACAACCGGTCGCGACGGAAAGTATTGGTTCAAGTCGATCAAGCCGTTTTATTACCCCGTTCCCAACGATGGCCCGGTGGGCGATATGTTGCGCGCAATGGGGCGCCATCCCAACCGCCCTGGGCATACGCATTTCATCGTGCGGGCGCCGGGGCATAAAACCATTGTCACGCACCTGTTCCCGTCGGATTCGCCTTATCTTGATTCCGATACGGTGTTTGGCGTGAAAGAGGGGTTAATTGTTGATTTCATCCGGCACGAACCGGGTGTTGCGCCTACGGGTGAAAAGGTCGACGTGCCTTTTTATACCTGTGAATACCCCTTCCAGCTTGCGCCGCTTGAGGCGATAAAAGCTTAGTTCTTAATACCCCGGACACCTTCACATCAGGCTCGCTCATGAAAATTGGTAAGGAAACCACACCACGCACCGCCATTTGTACGTCTAACCCAGACACAATCGTGGTGCGAGGCAAGAATCTCACACAAGACCTGGTTGGCCAGGTTTCGTTTGGCGATTATTTCCATTTGCTGGTGACCGGGAAAATGCCGGATGCCACGCAATCGGCCGTGCTGAACGCAACACTGGTGGCCATTGCCGAACATGGCCTGGTGCCCAGTGTGCAGGCCAGCCGCATGACATACGCCGCGGCACCCGATGCACTTCAGGGCGCCGTGGCTGCGGGCATTCTGGGATGTGGCTCGGTTATTTTGGGGGCGTCTGAAAATTGCGGCTATTTTCTGGAAGAAATCCGGCAACGTGCCGACGGCAGTACCGATTACACCGAGGCCGCCCGGCAGGTGGTTGGCGAGTATCGCCAGGCACGGCGGCCGTTGCCGGGGTATGGGCATCCGCTTCACAAGAAGCGCGACCCGCGCGTGGTTGCCCTGTTCCGGGTGGCGGACCAAGCCGGTGCCGACACCACTTATATCAAAATTGCCGAAGCCGCCGAAAAAGTGATCCCCGACATTGTCGGTAAACCCCTCATGCTGAATGTGTCGGCGGCGATACCGGCCGTGTTGCTGGGCATTGGCTTTCCACTGGTTGCATTGAAAGGCGTGCCCATTCTTGCTCGTACGGCAGGCCTGATTGGTCATTTGGTCGAGGAGGCAGAAAAGCCCATTGGTTTCGCGCTTTCTTATCAAGCGACGCGCGAGGTGGTGTACGAAGGGGAGGCACCCGCGGGCTTTGTTCCGTCGGAGTAATCCGTACCTATATTCCCCATGTATTGCATTTAACAACGTATGGCCCTGTTTGGTCGGCCAGGGGCTTCTTTTATCTGGAGCTATCAAAAATGAAGAAAGTTTTGGAAGGCATTCGTGTCCTGGATCAGGGCACGTTCATTACCGGCCCGGCCGCAGGCATGTTATTGGCCGACATGGGCGCAGAGGTCATCAAGGTCGAGCAACCCGGCAATGGCGATCCGTTCAGGGCGTTCAAGGGCGGTTTGTATAGCCCTCATTTCCAGACTTATAACCGCAATAAAAAAAGCATTACGCTCAATACCAAAGCGCCTGAGGATCTGGCGGTACTGGATGAGCTGGTGCGTAGTGCCGACGTTTATATCCAGAATTTCCGACCCGGGGCGGCAGACCGGCTGAATGTGGATGAGGCCCGTTTGCGTGAGATCAATCCCAGGCTGGTTTATTGTGCCATTAGCGGCTTTGGCCAAACCGGCCCGGCGGCCAACCGACCTGCTTACGATTCGGTTGCGCAGGCGGCCAGTGCCTTTCTGGGCTTATTAATCAACCCAGAGAACCCCCGTGTTGTGGGGCCGGCGATTGCCGATGCGGTTACCGGCTTCTACGCGGCCATGGGCATCATGGGCGCGCTGTTCGACCGCGGTCGAACGGGTGAGGGTGCGCTGGTTGAGGTTTCGATGCTCGAGGCCATGTGTCATTTCAATCTTGATGCGTTTACGCATTACTACGCCGAAGGCGAGGTCATGGGGCCCTATAGCCGCCCCAGTGTGTCGCAGTCTTATGTGATGAAATGCCGCGATGGCAAATGGATTGCCTTGCATATGTCATCGCCTGAAAAGTTCTGGCAGGGTCTGGCGCGCGCCATTCAGCGTGAAAATCTGTTCGATGACCCGCGCTTTTGCGACCGAAACGCGCGTATTGAAAACCAGGAAGCGCTTATCCAGGTGTTATCGGATATTTTTGCACAGGGTGACCGCCCCGAGTGGTGCCGCCGGCTGGAAGCGCAAGACGTTCCCCATGCGCCCATGTACGATACAAGCGAGGCGCTGAACGACCCTCAGGCGCAGCACTTGGGTATCCTTGTGGAAGGGCAGCATCCGAAAATGGGTACGTTCAAAACGGTACGCACACCGCTGACATTCAATGGCCAGCGGGAAAGTACGGTTGTACCGCCGCCGGTTCTGGGCGAACATAATGCGCAAATTGTGGCGCCACTGCGCGAGCAGTTGGCCGGCGGCAGGCCCAAAGGCGGATAGCAGCGGCCGGGTTCGGCCGCTTTACCCCCCTTTACCCTTTACCGGCTTTACTTTAGCTGGCCCCCAGCATTGCGCGCTTCAGGTCGTCATGGTCGATGGTGCCGGCGTTTTCGTAGTGGCGCGTGATACGGCCATGGGCCAGGGCGTATGCCCTGGAGGCAACGCTAATCGCCTGGAAAAAGCTTTGTTCGGCCATGAGAATGGTCAGGTTGGTTTCTTGTTGCAGCGTTTTGATTGTTTCAATGACCTGCCCGACAATAATGGGCGCCAAGCCAACTGAGGGCTCGTCAATCACAATGATTTTGGGCGAGGTCATTAGGCAGCGGGCAATGGCCAGAATTTGTTGCTGGCCTCCGCTCATGCTTCCCGCCAACTGTCGGTGTCGCTCTTTCAAGACGGGAAAGGTTGAATAACAGAAGTTCAGGTTCTCTTCGATGCGGCGGCGAACCTGCGGGTTGCTGCCAGCCAGCTTCAAATTGTCTTCCACAGTAAGGTTGGGAACCAGGCGCCGCCCTTCAGGCACAATCGACAAGCCATGGCGCACGATCTGGAACGGCGCCAGCTCGGTTAGCGCCTTTGTTTTGCCATCCCATTCAAGCAGGATCCGGCCTTTCGTGGGTTTGACAAAACCCATGATGCAATTGAGCAAGGTACTTTTCCCGTTGCCGTTGGTACCCAGCAATGCAACCAGTTCCGCCTCGTTAACTTCAAGGGAAACATCGTGCAGGACCGGCACGGCGCCGTACCCGGCGTGCAAGTTTTCAATGATGAGTCTGTTCACCGAAATACACCTTTTGAACGAGTTCGTTGTTGGCAATGTCGTTGGCGGTTCCTGCGGCAATCAATTGCCCGGTATCGAAACACACCACGCGTTGAGAGAACCGCATGACGGCGTGCATGATGTGTTCAATCATCACGATGGCAACGCCAGATCGATTCAGCCTCATCAGAATGGCCAGCACCTCATCGATTTCCGCATCCGACAGGCCCGCCATGGCTTCGTCGGCGATCAGGACCTTGGGGTCGCTGGCCAGCGCCCGTGCCAGTTCCAGTTTTCTGAGTTCAAGTTGCGACAGCGAACCCGATGGATCGTGTGCGCGGTTTTCCAGGCCAACCGATTGCAGCAATTCCAGTGCACGCTGTTCCTTGTTGTGTACGTTATGTTTGTAATCAAGCGGAACAAGCAGGTTTTCCAGTACCGACATGCCAATGAAGGGGCGCGGGATCTGAAAGCTGCGGGCAATGCCCAATCGTGCCCGTTCATGGGGTAAAAGGTGGCTGATGTCGTTGCCCATGAAATGAACGGTTCCGTTGTCGGGCCTGAGTACGCCGGTTATGCAATTGATTAATGTTGTCTTGCCGGCGCCGTTCGGGCCGATAATTCCCAGCCGTTCGTTCGGGTTGAGATCCAGGTCAACCGGCCCGAGCGCCTTGAACACGCCAAATGATTTTTCGATGTTTCGAAGTGATAATGCCGCAGTCATTTTGATGCCCCTGCTGATTTTCGTTTGGCCAGACCAAGCAATCCGTTCGGCGCCAATGCCACGAACGCAATCAGTACTACCCCCACGAACAGAATGTTCAGTTCGGAAGAAATCGTGACGGTTGCGATTTGTTGTGCAGATGCGAGGATAATTGCGCCGATAATGGGACCCGCCCAGCTTCGCGTGCCGCCGATCAGCGGCATGGCAATGGCGTTCAGGCCGATCAGCAGGCTGAATGCGGTAACGGGTTCAATAAAGTTTGTGTAGAAGGGGTACGGGGCGCCGGCCGCCGCAAGCATGGCGCCGCTGATGCTGCATGCAACCAGCTTGAGCTTGAGCGTGGGTACACCGGAACATTCGGCGGCGTCTTCGCTGGCACGAACCGCCCGCAGGCCCCTGCCGATCCAGGAGTGCTCAATCCAGCGTGCCAGTGCAACGCAGGCAACGGCAATAATCAGTATGACGAAGAAAACGTACTGCACCGGCCCGCCCGACCATGCCGGGGGTGCTGGCCCATAAACGGCCATGCCGCGCGCACCGCCCAGGCCGGGCAGGTTATGAACAATGGTTTCAAGCACAATTACCAGGCCCAGCGTGGCAATGGCAAAGTAAACGCCTTGAATCTGCAGTGTGAGGTAGCCCATGGCCAGCCCCAGAAGCGCACCCAAGGCCGCCGCTGCGATAATGCCGATCCAAAGCGGGACGCCGAACGTGTTGAACAGAAAGGCCGACAGGTAAACGCCGCTGCCGAAAAATGCCGCCGCCCCGAAGTTGATGTAGCCGGCGTAGCCACCCAATACATTCCAGCCCGTGGCAATGACAATGTATTGGACAATGACGTAGCCGGCGAAGAAGTAGAACGGATTGGTGACGATCGACGGGGCAAAAAAGCCGGCAAGCAGAACCAGGAATGCGCCCAGCGTGAAAATGACGTTGTTGCGTTTCATCGGGTAGCTCCAAAAAGCCCCTGCGGACGCAGACCCAGCGCCAGAAGCAGAATGGCAAAAGCAACCCCCGGTGACCACGAGGGTGTTAAATAAGCGGAAACGAAAGATTCGGCAATGCCGATCATGATGGCGACAACCAATGTGCCGGGAATGGAGCCCATGCCGGCCAGCACCACAATGGCGAACACGCGCCCGATCTGGAAGCGGCCTGCAAAGGGTTCAACCGGCCCCATGATAATCAGCGCGGCACCGCCCACAACGGCCGTGGCTGTGGCGATACCGAATGCATGGCGTTTGATCCAGGTTGGGTTGATGCCTGATATTGACAATGCCCGATCGTCGTGAGCCACGGCGCGAATTGCGGTGCCAGAGTGCGTGCGGTGCAGATACAGCCACAATGCGCCAATCATGATGGGCGCGAACAGCGCGGGCACCAGTAGCCGGTAGGGCATTGTGATCGGCCCCAATACAAGGCTTGACCCCACATAGCTTGCATCCACCGATTTCAATTCGGAGCCGAACAGCAGGGCGATGATAATTTCAATGACCAGCGAAAGGCCGAAGAAAAGCGTCAGGCTTTGCAGCACATTGGCTTGCCCTTGTCGCTCGAATGTGCGTGAATAAAAACTGTAAAGCGCCATGCCCAGCAGGTAGAAAACCGGCAACCCGACAAGGGCCGCGGCAATGGCGCCAACGCCCCATTGCCCCATGAAGAAAACGAAATAGGCGCCCACAATAACCAGCGCCGGGTGAGCGACGTTGGGTATGTGCAGAATGCCAAACGTAATGGCCAGCCCCAGGGCGATGGAGGCATAGATGCTCCCCAGCACGATGCCGGTGGAAATTGCATTCAGAAAGATATCCAGGGATGAGGTCATACCGCGCTACCTGGCCGGGCCGATCGCAGAAGCGAACAGCCCGGCCCAAAGGTTAGATTCAGAAAAAGAGAAAAACTACGAGGCTTTACGCGCAGCGTTGTATGGCGTAATGAGATTGCCTGATTTCAGTTCTTCTGGAGAGAGAATGACTTGCTTGCCGGGCTCACGGAACTGGTTGATGTCGTTGCCTTTGACATTCTGGACCTGAATCATGAGCGTGCGCCGTTTTGTCCAGTCGCCGATGTCATTGAAGGCCACTTTGCCCACGATGGTGTCAATGGCATGACTGTGAAGATATTGCGCCATTTTCGCGGTGTCGACCGATTGGGATCCTTTAATGCCGGCTTCAATGATTTGACCGGCGACATAGTAGAAGGGGGGAATGTAGAAACCAAGGGGGTCGAGTTTTTCTTTAATGGCAATGGGCGTGTAGCGTTCGAAAAAGCGCTCGATGCCGGGCGACTCCAGAGTGGGTGCCGGAACGAAAGTGGTGATATTGACCAGGCCGTTGAGGTCTTCGCCCAATGATCCCAGCAACGAGCCATATTGTGGCCCGATCATTGAGCCGCCGAATATCTGCACGCTGTCGTTGATGCCGATTTCCTTGACGCCCCGGATAATGGCTGCGCTGTCGGCGGGATACGAGCAGACAAAGACGGCGTCGGGAGCCACATTGTTGATGTTGCGCAAAATGGCCGAGAAGTCGCTTGTATTGGGCGGGTAGCTTTGATTCATGACCACTTCCATGCCGTACTCTTTGGCAATCTGGTTGCCGCCCTGGGCAGCGCTGGAAGAAAACTCAAGGTCGGAGTTGATAATGGCGATGCGCTTTGCGTTAATGGATTTCGCGATGTCAAAGAAGCCGCGCGGCCAGCCCAGCATTGAGTCCGGCCCCCAGGGGCAGGCGTGAAAATACTTGTCGGAACGGGCGCGGTCGTTGCCTGCCAGCGCAAACATACCCACCATGAACAGGTTGCGTTGCTTGATGAAGGGCATGAGTGGCGCCGAAAGGTTGGCGCCATAGGGGGAAATGAGCACGTCGACTTTGTCGACGTCGACAAGCTTTGAATAAATGGCCGGGACGTTCGATGCACTGCTTTGATCGTCGTAAATGACGAATTCGACTTTACGACCCAGCAGACCGCCTGCCGCGTTCACGTCGTCGCGCCAGAGCTCGTAGCCGATTTCACCGGCGCGGGTGCTGGCCAGCGGGCCGGTAAGCGAGACACTCGCACCGATTTTAATTGGCTTGTCGGCGGCGAACGCCTTGCTGGAAAGAATAGTGGGGGCTGCCAGGCCCAATGTGCCCAAGGTGGCCAGTTTGTTGAATTGGCGTCGTGTGGTCATGGTGTCTCCTCCGGAATGCGTTTGATTTATTGATGTGCCGTTGTTCGGCATTGTCATTACTGCATTTGACCTTCGTTCGAAAGTTTTAAAACGCGGTTGCCTGGTGTGCGTTGTCTCCTGTCAGCGGTTCTTCTGGCGTGTATGTCGGGCGACTTAAATTGTTTTGTTGAACCTTTGTGCGTTTGAAACAAGTTTACTTTCGGTGTTACATGAATAAAAATGAAGTTTTCCATTCAATAACCATCGATATGGTCGATGGTTTTATGTGTTGCGCCTTTGTTGCGTGATGCCTATCAGGGGGATCAATGGAATTGAGACATTTACGCTATTTCGTTGCTTTGGCCGAGCAGTTGAGCTTTACGCAGGCAGCGGAAAAAGTGCATGTGACTCAGTCAACACTGTCTCATCAAATCAAGCAGCTTGAAGACGAACTGTCGTGCAAGCTCTTTGAAAGGGTGGGAAAGCGCGTGATCATGACGGAACGCGGCGAGGCCTTTCTGGAGTATGCCCAGCGCGCCTTGCAGGAAGTTGAGGACGGCGTCAAGAACCTGCGCGACACCTCGGGCGAGTTGGGCGGGGAAGTTCGCGTAGGCGCAACGCATACTTTCAATATGCGCATTTTGCCGCAAAGCCTGGCCTTGTTTCTGGAGCGACACCCTTCCGTTTGTGTCAAAGTCATGGAGTTTTCGGGTGACCAGGTGGCGGCCGAGTTACAGGCGGGTCGTCTTGATTTTGGCATTACCTACCGGCCCGAGAAAATGAGCGGCTTGTTGTTCGAACCGCTATACAACGAGGAAATGCGGCTGGTGGTGGGCAAGTCGCATTTGTTCGCCAACCGCCGTTTTGTTCGGATGGCCGAACTGCACGGCCAACGTGTCGTGCTGGTGCCGTCGTCGTATGCCACGCGCGCTTTGCTGGAAGATTGTTTCTCAATGGCCAACGCGCAGCCGATTGTAGTTGCTGAAATGAATGCGATTGCGCCAATGCTTGAATTCGTGAACATGAGTAATGCGGCGGCAATCGTATCGGAGTATGCCGTTGGCCTGGATGATGCCCGGGTGATTCCGTTGCAAAGCCCCACGCCTGTTCGTACACCGGGCCTGATTTGGTTGCGCGGGCACTTGCGCACGCCGGCAATGCGGACGCTGGCCGGCATTATCCGTGACAGAGTCAGTGAATTGAATTTGCGTCGTCTTCGCGGGAAATGACGGCATCGGGCCAGGGCATCGAAACTCTGCTTTTGATACGCTTATCAAGTACCATTCTCAATTAACTTTCGCTATTTGGTATTCACACTCATGAGCCACGCTTTATCCGACGCGCATCTTGCCCAGCTTTACGCCCAACCCGGCCACCTTTTGCGACGCGCCCATCAGATATCCGCCTCCATTTTTCACGATGAACTGGGGGAAATGGTTACGCCCGTTCAGTATGCGATTTTGCGCACGTTGAAAGCGTTTCCGGGGATCGACCAGGTATCGCTGGCAGGGCTGGTTGCTATGGATACGTCAACCGCCGCCAGTGTTGCCGGCCGTCTGGCCGAGAAAAAGTTGCTGACCCGTGATCTGGATCCCAACAATCGCCGCCAGCGCAAATTGTTCCTGACGGAGCATGGGGAGGCTTTGTTGCAGCGAACGGTGAGCGGAATCGACCGTTTGCATAATCGCCTGTTCGACGGTTTCACACAGCAGGAAGAAACGCAGTTTATGGCACTGTTGCAAAAGCTGGTTCATATTAATAATTCGCAAAGCCGGGCACCCTTTGTGCCGGCCAAAGCGGTTTCTGCGGGTCAGCGGGTTGAAAAAGGGGTTGAAAAACTAGGGTAAACCCTTGTTGCTTGCGTGGTGCCACAGAGTAAAATAATCCTAGATTCAGTGTACTGAACGTTAAAAAACGAACTCAGACGCTTTGTTATTTTTTATTCAGCGAGGCTGGTATGTTTATCAAAAATGCATGGTACGTTGCCTGTACGCCTAACGAAATCGATGGCAAGCCCCTGGGTCGCCAGGTTTGTGGCGAGCGAATTGCCTTTTATCGTGGCGCTGAAGGGAAGGTCGCGGCGGTTGAGGATTTCTGCCCGCATCGCGGTGCGGCGCTTTCGCTTGGGTTTGTCGAGAACGGCAACCTGGTTTGCGGCTATCACGGCCTGACCATGGGGTGTGATGGGAAACCGGTGTCGATGCCCATGCAGCGTGTGGGCGGCTTTCCGTGTGTAAAAAGTTACCCCGTCATCGAGAAATACGGCTTTATTTGGGTATGGCCGGGCAATCCCGACAAAGCCGATGAAGCGCTTCTCCCGCACCTCGAATGGGCGGTCAGCGACGAATGGGCATACGGTGGCGACATGTTCCATGTGAATTGTGATTACCGCCTCATGATCGACAATCTAATGGATCTCACCCACGAGGCCTACGTTCATGCCGATAGCATCGGGCAAGATGAAATTGACGAGTCGCCGGTGGAAACCAGTGTCGAGGGCGAAACGGTCATTACCAGTCGCCACATGCCCGGGATTACCGCACCGCCTTTCTGGAAAGCCGCCATGCGCGCCAATGGCCTGGATGATTCCCAGGTGGTTGATCGCTGGCAGATTTCCCGCTTTTCCCCGCCCAGCCATGTTCTTATCGATGTGGGTGTCGCCGTTGCAGGCAAGGGCGGAATCGATGCCGACCCGAAATACCGGTCGCGTGCCGTTGTGGTTGACTTCATCACGCCGGAAACCGAGAACAGCCATTGGTATTTCTGGGGCATGGCTCGCAACTTCAAGGCCGACGATGCCGAACTCACAGAACGCACCAAAATTCGCCAGGGCGAGATATTCACACAAGACCTTAGCGTTCTTGAGGCGCAGCAGCGAAATCTCGACGATCATCCCGAGCGCCGCTTGCTGATGCTCAATATCGATGCAGGTGGCGTACAATCTAGGCGTGTCATTGACCGTTTGGTCAAGGCAGAGCAGGAAGAAAACGCTACGGCTTCAGCCTGATGGTCACCCATGGTGCGGGCTGGAGGTTTTTCCACGCCCGCATCCAGTGGGTCAAACCAACTTAATAGATGATTGAATGAGTCAACTTTCCGTTAAAGTCGTCAACAAAACCCAGGAAGCTGAAGACATTGTCAGCCTTGAGTTAGCCAGTACCGATGGTAAAACCTTGCCTTCGTTCAGTGCCGGCGCTCACATCGACGTCAATGTTCCAGGCGGCCTGACCCGTCAATACTCGTTGCTGAATGATTCCGGTGAACAGCACCGCTATGTGATCGGTGTATTGCGCGACCCCGAGTCCCGCGGCGGTTCTACTGCGATTCACGATAAAGTGAATGTGGGCGATGTGCTGCAAATCAGCGAGCCCAAGAACCATTTTCCGCTCGTGAAATCCCAGCGTTCCGTCTTGTTTGCGGGCGGTATCGGCGTGACACCCATTTTGTGTATGGCAAGGCGGCTCAGTGCTGCCAACGCCGACTTTCAAATGCATTATTGCGCCCGCACGCCCGAGCGTATGGCGTTCAAGGGCGATATCGAGTCGTCTGCATTTGCCGGTCGGGTGCAATTTCACTTCGATAATGGCGATGATGCGCAAAAGCTCAAGCTGGAAGAGGTGCTTGCCGAGCCTCAATCTGGCACGCATATTTATATATGCGGCCCTACGGGCTTTATCGATTACGTTGTTAATACGGCCAAGGCACAAGGCTGGCCAACCGAGCAGGTACACCTTGAGTACTTTGGTGGTGTCGAAGTCGATACAAGCGATGACGAGTCCTTCGAGGTGAAAATCGCAAGTACCGGGCAAACCTTTACGGTTCCGGCCGACAAGTCCATTACCCAAGTGCTCGACGAGAATGACGTCTTCATTCCTGTGTCGTGCGAGGAAGGGGTATGTGGTACCTGCCTGGTTCGTGTGCTTGAAGGCGAGCCTGAACATCGCGACCTTTACTTAACTGATTCCGAGCATGCGGCAAATGACCAAATGACGCCATGTTGCTCGCGGTCGAAATCTTCGGTCCTGGTATTGGATTTATAAGGTGTTCCTTAGCTTTTACAGAAAAACGCCGCTGATGCGGCGTTTTTTTGGAACAATGCTGGGGCGGTGTCATTTTTTGAAATAAAGTTTAGTGGTTTAAAACAAAAACGGAGACAACAATGTCCTGGAAATTATCAATTTGCGGCTTTGTGTCGTGCACAAAACACCGGAGGCCGCGATGCTGGGTAATTTAATCGGCGTGGTGTTCGACGGCGTTGCGTTCGGGGCGCTGTTGTTTCTGATCAGTGTGGGTTTGTCGGTCACGATGGGGCTGATGAACTTCGTGAACCTGGCTCATGGTGCATTTGCCATGCTGGGCGGCTATGTGAGTGTCGAGCTCATGACGCGCCTGGGTGTGCCTTTCCTGGCCACGCTGCCCATTGCGTTCCTGGCGGCTGCCCTGGCGGGGTTTATTCTTGAACGCACGCTTTATCAGCGGCTTTATGAGGCCGATCCGCTTGACCAGGTTTTGTTCTCAATTGGCCTGGTTTTCATGGTGATTGCCACCTTCACCTTTTTCTGGGGCCCAACGCTTCAGCCGGTGAATCTGCCCGAGTGGCTGCGTGGGCAGTTCAGGGTGTTCGACATTGGCTTTGGTGTTTATCGCCTGTTCCTGATCGGCGTGGTGATTCTGATCACGATTGCCCTGGGCCTGCTGATCGAGCGTACGCGTTTTGGTGCCCAAATACGCGCCTCGGTCGACAATCAACAAGCCTCGAAAGGCCTGGGTATAAATGTGAACCGGGTGTTCAGCCTGACCTTTGCGCTGGGCTCCGGCCTGGCCGGCCTGGGCGGTGTGCTGGGCATTGATGTGCTGGGCCTGGATCCCACCTTCCCGCTTAAATGGATGGTTTATTTCCTGATTGTGGTGGCGGTTGGTGGTGCGGGCACGATTCGCGGGCCGCTGGTTGCTGCGATTTTGCTGGGTATTTTCGATGTGGCGGGCAAATACTATGTGCCGGAAATCGGGGCGTTCGTTATCTATGTCCTGATGGTTGTGCTGCTGCTGTTTTTCCCTAACGGTCTGATCACGAGGCGCGCATGAGTCTGCAATCACTTTCTATCGTCGATCGTCTGCCCGCCCCGCGCGTGCCCAATGATCGCTGGCACAAACTGGAATACCTTTTCTGGATTCTGCCGTTTGTGGCTTATTTCCTGTTCCCCACCAACCTGGTGCTCATCAGCCAGATGATGATTCTGGCGCTGTTCGCCTTGTCGCTTGACCTGATTCTGGGCTATGCCGGCATCGTGTCGTTGGGACATGCGGCCTTTTTCGGGGTGGGGGCTTATACCTCGGGCCTGTTGTCGACGCATGGCTGGGGCGAGCCGTTCAGTGCCTTGCTCATGGCCGCGGTTCTGGCCGCCATCCTGGGCTATATCACCAGCTTCCTGGTGGTTCGCGGGCATGAACTGACCCAACTGATGGTCACCCTGGGGATTGGTTTGATGTTGTACGAAATTGCCAACAAGGCAACCGACTTCACCGGCGGCGCCGATGGCTTATGGGGTATTTCAACATGGCCGCTGTTTGGTATTTTTGAAATCGACCTCTACGGTAAAACAGGCTATTTTTATAGCTTGGCGGTGCTGTTCATCATGTTTCTTTTCGCGCGCCGTCTGGTGAGCTCCACGTTTGGGTTAAGCCTTATCGGCATTCGTGAGGGTGCCAAGCGCATGCCGGCCATCGGGGCCAATGTCGACAAGCGGCTGGTGGCCATTTACACCATCAGCGCGGGCATGGCCGGTGTGGCAGGTGCGTTGCTGGCGCAAACTACACAGTTTGTGGGGCTCGATTCCCTGGGCTTCATCCGTTCGGCCGATTTGCTGATTATTCTGGTGCTGGGCGGCGCCGGGCGTTTATATGGTGCGATGCTGGGTGCGGTGGTCTTCATGTTCGCCCACCACTATATTTCCGACATTAATCCGGTTTATTGGCAGTTCTGGATTGGCTTGTTGCTGATCGTGATTGTGATGATGGGCAGCGGCGGCATCTTGGGTTCGGTAGAACGGATTCTTGAGCGTCGGCGCAACCGGGCGGCTGAAAAGGGGGCCTCATGAGCCAGGATACAACCTTACGTACCGAAGGCCTGACCAAAATCTGGGGTGCCTTCCAGGCCAATAGCGATGTCACATTGTCGTTCAGGCCGGGTGCCCGCCATGCCCTGATCGGGCCGAACGGCGCCGGTAAAACCACCTACATCAATATGCTCACCGGCGCGTTGCCACCCACGCGGGGCAAGGTGTTCCTGGGCGATCGTGATATCACCCACTTGCCCCAGCATGAGCGGGTGAAACTGGGCATGACGCGTACTTTCCAGATTAATACGCTATTCGCCGGTTTAACCGTGCTGGAGTCTATTGTGCTGGCAATGAGCGAACGTGATGGGTTGCACAAGCAGTGGTACAAAACGGTGGAAAAGCAAAAGGGCCTGGTGGATGAGGCCGTTGCATTGTTGGAAACGCTGCGTCTGGCAACTGAAATGAACACACGTACGCGCAACTTGCCCTATGGCAAGCAGCGGTTGGTGGAAATTGCGCTGGCGCTGGCCACACGCCCGAAGGTGCTGCTTCTTGACGAGCCCGCCGCGGGTATCCCGCAGGCGGAAAGCCAGGAATTGTTCGAGGTGATTTCCCAGCTTCCACGCGATGTCACCATTTTGTTTATTGAGCATGACATGAGCCTGGTGTTCCGATTTGCCGAGCGCATTACCGTAATGGTGGGCGGCAAAGTGTTAACAGAGGGCAGCCCCGAGGAAATCGCGGCGGATCATCGCGTGAAGGAAGTGTATTTGGGGGAGGCCGAACATGAGTAATACGTCGCAAGACATCCTGACGGTTGATCGTGTTTTCGCCGGTTACGGAGAGGCGGTTGTCCTGGAAGACATCTCGTTTTCGTTGAAAGAGGGCGACAGCCTGGCGTTGCTGGGTCGAAATGGGGTGGGCAAGTCGACCTTGTTGCTCACCTTGCTTGGCTTAACGCAATTGCACAGCGGTGCCATTCACTGGGACGGGCATGATGTCTCGCGTGTACCCACACATCAACGGGCTGCCAACGGTATGGGCTGGGTGCCTCAGGAGCGCCATATGTACCCATCATTAACCGTTGAAGAACACCTGACGGTGGTGGCGCGATCGGGCCACTGGGACGTTGCCAAGGTATATCAGTTGTTTCCAAGGCTGGAGGAGCGACGCGCCAATATGGGTAATCAGTTATCCGGGGGCGAGCAACAGATGCTGGCGATTGCGCGAGCCCTGATGGTGAACCCGCGGCTGTTGCTGCTGGATGAACCCATGGAAGGGCTGGCGCCCATTATCGTGCAGGAATTACTGGGTGTTATTCGGCGGCTTGTGCATGAAACCGGCCTGACCGTGATTGTCGTGGAGCAGCACGCGCGGTTGGCCCTGGGCCTGACCGATCAGGCCATTGTGCTGGATCGTGGGCAAATTGTGCACCAGTCAACTAGCCAGTCATTGCTCGATGAACCGGAAACATTGGATCGCCTGGTGGCGGTGGCCTGATTACCGCAACGCTTCAATGATGAGCCCGATACAGCAAAGTGTTTGTATCGGGCTCTTGTTTTTGGCGATCTGGAAGGTATATTTTCAACTTAGGTTAATTTGTGCACTCTGTTTACAGAGCGTTGTTCTGTAATGGGTATTTTGTGTAATTAAATAGTTTTCCATCGTGTTGTCCACAGTTTCGGTGGATAAGTTCGATAAAATCGGTCGACACGTTTTTGGCTTGATTAACAATTAAACGCAAAGGAATTTATGAGCGACATACAAACGTTAATTGATTGGGTTGCCGCCGGTTTTACGGCAATGGCATTCGATTTGGTCATTGCCCTGGTGATTCTGGTTATCGGTTGGCTGGTTTCCAGTTGGATTGGAAGTGTCGTTCGGCGCGTCGCGACCCGCTCTACGCGTATCGATCCAACCATTGTGCCAATTGCCTATACCGTTACCATCTGGGCAATTCGCGTCGTCGTGCTGGTTGCGGTGCTGGCCCGCCTGGGTGTCCAGACAGCAAGCATTATCGCGGTGCTGGGTGCCGCAGGCTTGGCTATTGCCCTGTCTTTACAGGGAACATTGCAGAACATCGCGGCCGGCATCATGTTATTGGCATTGCGTCCGTTTCGCGCGGGTGACTTCGTGTCGGTTGTTGGAACGGTTGATGGCATGGTGGATGAAGTGGGCCTGTTCATGACGCGCTTCAAGCAGTACGACGGTACCTTTATCATGGTGCCCAACAGCAATATCTGGGGTAGTGCAATCCTGAACCTCAGTCGCCATCAAACGCGGCGCGCACAGGCGTCGATTTTCATTCCTTACGGTGAGGACGTCAACCGTGCGATGGACGAGTTGTTAACCATGGCCAAGCAACATGCCTTGACGCTTGATGATCCCGCGCCCATGGTTATGGTAACGGAGTATCGGGATCACGCCATGGTGGTCACCGTGCGTGCCTGGGCGCAAGCAGGTAACTGGTTCGAGCTGCAGAACGACATGAACAAGCGTGCGCAGGAAGTGTTGCGTGACGCGGGTATTGAGCTTCCGCCTTCACGCCCGATTAAATAAATCACCCGCTTCGATCGAGCCGCCCCACGCCAATGGTTCAGTCTTTTCGCAGCTGGCCGTTGGCGGCCTTGACCATGGCTGTACAAACGCCGCGCATCATATCGACTTCGTCGTTGGTCATTTGATTTCGACCGAAAAGATGATGCATGCGCGGGATCAGTTTCTTGGGATAGGCCGGATTCAGAAACTGAATCTGGATCAGAGCTTCCTGCCAGTGTTTCAGAAAGGCATTGATTTTTACTTGCGAGGCCAGCGCTTCGCCCGCATCGGAGTTGGCTTGGTCGTTGCCGCGACCTTCGGCCTGAACAGGGTGCGTGGTATCCGATGCATCGTTTGGTTCGGCGCCGGGGAGCTGGCTGTTGAGCGCATAACGTAACTCCCACGCGGCCAATTGCAGCGCTTGCGCAACATTCAGCGAGCTGTAGGCCGGATTCGCGGGAATGTGGCAGATGCGCTGGCATTGCGTGATGTGTTCGTTGGTCAGGCCCGACCGCTCGGTGCCCACGACAATGCCGACTCGACCTTCTGCGTAGGCACAGACATGCTGCCTGCTAAGGTTCGCGGCTTCGCGAATATCGCATACGGGCGGGCCCAGTACCCGCTCGCGGGCGGTCATGGCGAATGCCATGGTAAGCGGGGCCAAGGCGTCATCCAGGGTTGGTACCAGGCTGGCGTTTTCAAGTACGTCGACGGCCCCGCTGGCCAGTGCGATGGCATCAGGGTGATGGGTTACGTTCTCTTGTACAGGATTAACCAGGCACAGGTCGCCAAAACCCATGGTTTTAATCGCACGGGCGGCTGCGCCGACATTTCCAGGGTGACTGGGTTGCACCATAATGAAACGAATGCGGGAAAACAAGTTGCTCATTTCGATGATAAAAGCGAAGTCATTTAAAATAGCCAGCTAAAATGCGCTTGTAGCCAACACAGATTTGTTATTAAAAACGGAATTTTATGCACCCCATGCTTAACACCGCCATTAAGGCGGCACGCCGCGCCGGCGCCATCATTAACCGGGCCAGTCTCGACCTCGAGCGTGTGCACGTGGCACGTAAGGGGCCTAAAGATTATGTCACGGAAGTAGACAAGAACGTTGAAGAGGCCGTAATCGACATGCTGCGCACAGCCTATCCTGAACATGGATTCCTGTGTGAAGAGTCGGGTTTGCACGAGGCCGGGCAAACAGTCGACGGCGTACCCGAATACCAGTGGATTATCGACCCTCTCGACGGCACAAGCAATTTTATCCACGGCTATCCTGTATACGCCGTTTCCATTGCGTTGGCACACCGTGGGCAGGTCGTTCAAGCTGTTGTTTACGATCCGAGCCGGAATGAATTGTTTACCGCCAGTCGCGGCGGCGGTGCCTTTTTGAACGACCGCCGAATCCGGGTGTCGGGCCTGACGCGCTACCATGATGCGATGCTCAGTGCTTATGTTCCCGATTCCGGAGGTGGTGTGTCTCCCGATTCGCGTTGGGCCAATCTGCTGTCTGGTTGTGCCAGTGTTCGTCGCATGGGTGCCTCGGTTCTGGATCTTGCCTACGTGGCCAGTGGTCGCATCGACGGTTTTTGCGGCAAGAACCTGAAACGCTGGGATCTCGCAGCAGGCGGGCTCATGATTCTGGAAGCCGGCGGTCTGATCGGCGACTTTGAAGGTGAGCAAACCTGGTATGAAACCGGTAGCGTTATTGCCGGCAGCCCAAAGATTTTCACGCAAATGCTGGCACATTTGAATGCAAAATAAATTGACGCGGGGGCGCAACTGATGGAAACATTTGCTTTCGATTGGATGGGCGATCCCGCTGCCTGGGTCGGGTTGGCAACGCTGATTATCCTGGAAGTGGTTCTGGGTATCGATAACCTGATCTTTATTGCCATTCTGGTCGACAAGCTTCCGCCTCATCAGCAAGACCGCGCCCGCATCATGGGTCTTTCTCTGGCCCTGGTCATGCGCCTGGCCTTGCTGACACTCATGTCATGGATGATCAAACTGACCCAGCCGCTGTTTTCGTTGGGGCCGGCTGATTTTTCCGGGCGTGATCTCATCCTGATCGTAGGTGGTTTTTTCCTGCTTTTCAAAGGCACCCTGGAATTGCATGAGCGTATCGAAGGCCGGGCCCAACATGCCTCTGGCGCGCGTTTGCATGCAAGCTTTGGCCTGATCGTGACCCAGATTATTATTCTGGACGCTGTTTTCTCGATCGATGCGGTGATTACCGCGGTCGGTATGGTTGAGCACTTGTCTGTGATGATGCTGGCCGTTGTGTTTGCCATGGGCGTCATGCTGTTTGCCTCCAAGCCGCTTACCCGGTTTGTGAACGCGCATCCCACCGTGGTGGTGTTGTGCCTTGGCTTTTTGCTTATGATCGGCTTTTCCCTGGTTATCGAGGGTTTCGGCTTTCATGTCCCGAAAGGGTATTTATACGCGGCAATCGGGTTTTCGGTACTCATAGAAGCCCTGAACCAGGTGGCACGTCGGAATCTGAAAAAAGAAGAGCAGCACCGGCCCATGCGAGAGCGGACTGCCGAAGGGATTATGCGCATGCTCGGGCGCAAGCCGCTGGTTGGCCCCGAGCAACCTCAGACCGACAAGTCCACCAGTTCGGCCGCCCAGGTTTTTGGCGAAGAAGAGCGCAATATGGTCAGCGGGGTTTTAACGCTGGCCGATCGCAACATCAACTCCATCATGACGCCACGCAACGATGTTTCGTGGATTAACCTGGACGATCAACCCGACGATATCCGCCAGCAGATTATCAAAACGCCACATAGTTTTTTCCCGGTATGCCGAGGCTCTCTTGACGAGGTTATCGGCATTGGTCGCGCTAAAGAGTTGCTGGCTGACATTCTGACATCGGGGCATGTGAAGTTATCGCGTTTGCGTGATCCGCTGATTGTGCATGAGTCCATCGGGGCATTGCGTTTGATGGAAACGTTAAAACGTTCGCGCGGGCAGTTGGTTCTGGTTACCGATGAGTTCGGCACGATTGAAGGCGTGGTAACGCCCATTGATGTTTTCGAAGCCATTGCCGGCGAGTTTCCGGATGAAGACGAGTCGCCCGACATTATCCAGGAAGACGAAAACCGCTGGAAAGTTGACGGTGCGGCGGATATTCACCATCTCGAGCAAGTTTTGGGCACCGACGGCCTGATTAATGAAGAAGAAGGCTATTCGACACTGGCCGGGTATCTGTTGGGGCGTTTCGGCCATTTGCCGGCGCCGGGTGCTACCTGCGAGCTCGAGCGCCCGCATGCCAGATTCATTTTCAAAGTATTGCGTCTTGAAGGGCGCAGGATTGCGACTGTGCTGGTTGAACGATCTGCCGTCATGCCCGATGGCGACAGCGTCTCCGACGGATCGTAATGCAGTAAGGAAATATAGGTTGTACATATGACAGAAAGTACCTGGTTTTTGTTTAAGGCCTTGATTCTGGGATTGGTGGAAGGGTTTACGGAATTCATACCGGTTTCGAGCACGGCGCATTTATTATTGATTGGCCAATGGATTGGCTTTGATTCGGGCGATGCGAAAGTTTTCGAGGTGGTCATCCAGTTCGGTTCGATCCTGGCGGTGGTGTGGATCTTCCGACATCGTCTGTGGCAGCTGATTTGGGGTACTTACCGGCGTGAACGCACTGAAGTGGCGTTTACGCGAAATTTGATCATTGCATTTTTGCCGGCTGCGGTCATTGGGTCGCTGGCGATTCAATACATCAAGATGCTGTTTCACCATCCGGCTATTTTTGTCGTTACCCTGATACTGGGCGGGCTCATTATGTTGTGGGTCGAGCGCAAGCCGCAGTTTTCCAAATTTCCTGATTCTGCGTCTTCGCCCGAGCAACCTAAAGGCAGTGCAGGCCCGCCCACCCAGGCGCTGGAAGATATTTCCTGGAAGCAGGCGCTGGCGGTTGGCTGCGCACAATGTATTGCGATGATCCCGGGTACGTCGCGTTCCGGTGCGACGATTATTGGCGGGATGATGGCCGGTATCGAGCGTAAAACCGCAACCGAGTTTTCATTCTTCCTGGCAATTCCAACGATGCTGGCGGCAACCGTTTACGATTTGTACCGCCATGGTTCGGCATTATCCGGTGAGCAAACCAGCGCAATCGTCGTGGGATTTGTCGCGGCATTTTTCAGTGCGCTGGTATTGGTTAAGGCGCTGCTTCGCTTTATTGCCAGGCATACTTATCGCCCGTTCGCGTGGTACCGCATTGCGTTGGGTATTGTGGTGCTGATCTGGTTAAGCCTGGGCAGCTAAGGTTCAGGGGCGCTCAAAGATCGGAAAGTCGTGGTCGGTTGTACTGACAAGCCGCAGTGTGTCGGCCGCAATGTGCAACCAGCCTCCCCGGGGGCTCTCGCTGTGGTCGTAGTCCCAGTCGGGTAAGACCACATGCCGCAGGACACCGCTTTGGCCCAGGTCGAATACGCGAATGGCAGGACGGTGGGTGTGGCCGTGCACCAGGGTCTTGATCTCGTAGTTCATGAACATATCCTTCACCGCCCCGGCATTCACGTTCATGATTTCAGCACGCTTTGTCTTGTTTGCCTGCATGCTGCGCCGGCGCGCCATGCGTGCTATGCGCTCACGCAGGTCGGTACCGAGCGAGAAGAAGAGTTTTTGCACAACCGGGTTGCGCACGATGCTTCTAAAGCGCTGATAAGCCCGGTCGTCGGTGCACAACTCATCACCATGGGTGAAAAGTATCGTCCCATAATCAGTATGAACGAGTGCCGGCTCGGGCAGTAGCGTTGCGTGAATGCGGTGACACAGTTTTTCGCCAATGAGGAAATCGCGGTTGCCGCGTGCCACATACAACTGTGTTTTTTTGCCTGTGTCGGCCAGTTGGGCCAAAGCCTGGGCCAGCCATTCAGGTGGCGCCTTGAGCGCAACGTCGTCGCCCACCCAGGCATCAAACAAATCGCCACCGATAATCAAGGCGTCTGCTTCTTCACCGGCGCGCTGAAGAAAAGCCGAAAATTGAGCCCAGGTTCGGGGTGTGTCGGGCCCCAGATGAATATCCGAGGCCAGCCAGACAGTACCGGCCAGTTGCAGTTTATTCGACAACAACAGCTTTTTCGATGATGACATCTTCGACAGGCACGTCTTGATGGAAGCCTTTGTTACCGGTGCTGACGTTCTTGATCTTTTCAACGACTTCGGTACCCTCGATGACTTCGCCGAACACTGCATAGCCCCAGCCGTTGCTGGTGGGTGCAGTGAAGTTCAGGAAGTCGTTGTCCGAAACATTGATGAAAAACTGAGCGGTGGCCGAGTGCGGATCATTGGTGCGCGCCATTGCCAGCGTGTAGCGATTGTTTTTCAGGCCATTGTCGGCTTCGTTTTCAATCGGTTCGTGCGTGTCTTTTTGTTTCATGCCGGCTTCAAACCCGCCGCCCTGAATCATGAAGTTGTTGATGACGCGATGGAAAACGGTACCGTCGTAAAACCCTTCACGAACGTACGTCAGGAAGTTCTCGACTGTTTTTGGGGCCTTTTCGGCGTTCAGCTGAATCAGCATGTCACCGTGATTGGTTTGCATGCGAACTTGGGGTTGGTTGCTCATGGACTCACCTTGTGTTGAATGATTATTGGAATTGGCAGCGTTCGCGCTACTCAGGAATGTGGCAATAGCCAGTAGGAACAGAAGAAAGAATGCGGTGCGAAAAGTGTTTTTTGTAAGTTGCATCATGGCGGCAAAAGGAGGCAAAAAAAGAGATCAGGGGTGGTTGCTGCATAGCCCGCCTGTAATCGAGCTGGCGGGCTATGCCTGGCAAAGCCGGGGGCAACCTTGCGTGTTTAGTCCAGGATGTTTTGTACTTCCTGTGCTTTTTGCGTAGCGTCTGCAATACCCGATTGCCCCGCCTGTGTGAACGATTCGTAGGCTTGCATAAGCTGAACCTGACCCAGATTGTATCGGGCCAAGGCGTATTCCGGAAACGCCGACAGCGCCATGGTGAGTGCGTCGTGGGCCCGATCAAGCTGCTTTTGCTTGATATAGATCGAAGCCAGGTTGTTCCACGGCTCGGGCAGCTCCGGGTAGGTGTTTGTCATTTCGCGATAGATTTGTTCGGCTTCGTTTTCACGGCCCGTGGCGGCAAGGGCCCGGGCGTGAAGAAATGTAAGTTGTACATCCTCGCCTAAACTCTGTGACGCTGCGCGCTGGGCCTCGCGTTTTTCGATAATGACCAGCGCTTCTTGTGCCTTGCCCTGGTTAATCATTTGTTCGATACGGTCGGTAATTTGAGACGGCGTAAGCGGCAAGGAAGTGTCCACGCCTGGTGAGAGCGCCTCGAGAACGTTGGCCAGACCCTGCCAGCCTTTTTCGGGTGCCGGCTCGTCATTGAAAAGTTTTTTATCCGTATCGCCGGTTTGGGCAATGGCTTGAGTGGGCGCCGCGAAGGCGAACAGGGCAAGCATGACAGAGAAACAAATTCGACCCATAAATTGACGCACTGATGTGTCCTGTGAAAAAAAGGTATCCGGCAACAAAAGCCGGTTCCATGTGGAATTGCTATACTTATCGACCGCCATTTTAGCCTTGCTTGAATCTCAAACGCGAGCCATAGCGCAGATGCTGCACATTTATAACACCCTTTCCCGGCGTAAAGCGCCTTTCCAGCCTGTCGAACCAGGTCGAGTTCGCATGTACGTATGCGGCATGACCGTTTACGATTATTGCCATCTCGGGCATGCCCGTATGCTGGTCAGTTTCGACGTCATTCAACGTTGGTTGCGTGTGTCGGGGTATGACGTCCATTATGTACGCAATATTACCGACATCGATGACAAGATCATTCGCAAAGCGGTGCAGACCGGTCAACGCCTGGGCGAGGTGACGTCTTATTACATTGACGCCATGCACGCCGATGAAGCGGCATTGGGCGTGCAGCCGCCCGATGCCGAGCCCCTTGCAACCGAGCATGTGGGTGCCATGCTTGATATTATCGGTCGCCTTGAAGACAAGGGTCTTGCCTATCGCGCGGGCAGTGGCGACGTGAATTACGCCGTGCGCAGTTTCAAGGATTACGGCAAGTTGTCGGGCAAGTCGCTCGACGATTTGCGGGCCGGTGAACGGGTTGCTGTCGACTCCGACAAACGTGATCCACTGGATTTCGTGCTGTGGAAGTCGGCCAAGCCAGATGAGCCGGAAGAATCGAAGTGGCCGTCCGCTTACGGCCTGGGGCGTCCCGGATGGCATATTGAGTGTTCGGCCATGAGCCGTGCCTTGCTGGGGATTCCGCTGGATATTCATGGCGGCGGGCCCGACCTGAAGTTTCCGCATCATGAAAATGAAATTGCCCAGTCTGAAGGGGCATTTGATACGCAGTTGGCTAACATCTGGATGCATTGCGGCCCCCTGATGGTGGATGCAGACAAAATGTCGAAGTCATTGGGCAATTTCCGTACGATTCGCGACACTATTGCTGTTCCCGGCACCACGCACGAAGACAGCGCGCAGTACCAGACCAATGCGCGCGAAGCCGAAATGCTGCGCTTTTTTATCGTGCGTAATCATTACCGCAGCATTCAGAATTACACGCCGGATAACCTGCGCGATGCGCAAAACGCGCTCGACCGGTTGTATCAAACCTTATCGAATGTTGAGCCCGAAGCGGTACAGGTTGATTGGTCGTTGCCCGAAGTGGCGGGTTTTCGCGATGCGATGAACGATGATTTCAATACGTCTGGTGCGGTGGCGGCGCTATTCGAACTGGCAGGTGAAGTTAATCGTACCGGCTCTTCGCGCGCAGCGGGTTTGCTGAAGGCCCTGGGCGCCGTGCTGGGCCTGTTGCAGGTCGACCCGGCGGTTTATGCTCGCAGTTCGAGCCGCTATGTTGGTCAGGTTGAGGCGTCGGAAACATTTGATGATTCGCACATTGATGCGTTGGTTGAGGAGCGCGCCGTAGCCAAAAAATCGCGTGACTTTGCCCGTGCCGATGCAATTCGCGAACAACTGCGCCGGGCCGGGGTTGAGCTTGAAGATAAACCAGGCGGTGTCACGCAGTGGCGGCGGGCGTAGAATAGGCAACTGAATAACTTTATGTCCGATCAATTGGAAGTACCTTCACATAAACCGGAATTCTGGGATGAGGCATCGAAGCAGCTCATGCGACGTGACCGGATTCTCCGTAAAATCATTCCTGTTTATCAAGGCGATAGTTTAAAACCGCCGTTTCCTCCTTTCATGACACTGGCCAGGGCGATCATCAGCCAGCAAGTGTCCACCAAGGCTGCAGATACGATCTGGGGGCGGTTTACCGGTTTATGCGGCCGTCGTCCGTCGCCTGCTGCCGTCATGAAGCACGACCTTGAAGCATTGCGGGGTGTGGGCCTGTCGCGACGCAAGGCGGAATATGTGTCTGACCTGGCAACGTGTTTTGCTGAACGGAAAGTCCGCCCCGCAGCATGGTCCGGCATGAACGATGAAGAGGTGATTGCCTCTTTGTGCAGTATCCGTGGCGTCGGACGCTGGACGGCCGAGATGTTTTTGATTTTCAACCTGCAGCGACCCGATGTATTGCCGCTGGACGATGCTGGTTTGATTAAGGCAATTTCTTTACACTACTTTAGTGGTGAGCCTGTTTCGCGTTTTGAGGCACGCGAGGTGGCGCAGGCGTGGGCGCCCTGGCGTACGGTTGCAACATGGTATATGTGGCGCAGCCTTGATTCCGGTGCCCAGTCGCACTAAAGTCGTAAAACCAAATTGGAAAACAAGTACTTATGCGAAATACCTTTCTCGAATTTGAACAGCCTCTGGCCGAGCTGGAGCAAAAGATCGAGCAATTGCGCTACGTGCAGGCCGATTCAGCCGTGGATATTTCGGACGAGGTCGGACGCCTGCAACAGAAAAGCCAGACCCTGGCAAAAAGCATCTACGCCAAGCTCACGCCCTGGCAAACCGCGCTTGTGGCCCGCCATCCGCAGCGGCCCTACACCTTTGACTACATCCGCGAGCTTTTCACCGATTTCCATGAGCTTCATGGCGATCGCATGTATGCAGACGACCAATCGATTGTGGGTGGGCTGGCGCGCTTCAATGGAACGCCGTGCATGGTGATTGGTCATCAAAAAGGGCGCGATACCAAAGAGCGCTCAATGCGTAACTTTGGCATGCCGCGCCCGGAAGGGTATCGCAAGGCAATGCGCCTGATGCGCCTGGCGGAAAAATTCCGTCTGCCGGTGTTTACGTTCGTGGATACGCCCGGCGCCTATCCTGGTATCGGGGCGGAAGAGCGGGGGCAGTCTGAAGCAATCGGGCACAACCTGTATGCCATGGCGGAGTTACGGGTACCCATTATTACGACTATTATTGGCGAAGGCGGTTCGGGCGGCGCCCTGGCCATTGCAGTGGGTGACGCTGTCATGATGTTGCAGTACGCCACTTACGCGGTTATTTCCCCTGAAGGCTGTGCTTCCATTTTGTGGCGTAGTGCCGATAAGGCGCCAACGGCGGCCGAAGCACTGGCCATTACGGCCCCTCGCCTCAAAGAGCTGGGCCTGATTGATCAGGTGGTTGATGAGCCGATTGGTGGCGCTCACCGTGACCCGGTTGTCATGGCGCGCAGTCTGGGGCGCGCATTGGCCGATGCTTATCGTCAGGTGTCCAACATGACAACCGAACAAATGCTTGAACATCGCCTGCAGCGCCTGATGTCCTATGGTCGTTACCAAGAGGCGCGTGCTTAAGCAGTTGCGCGCCAGTGTACGATGTCTGCTGATCCGGGCCTCACCAACCGCATAACGCAAGCCCTGGCTCAAGCGCCTGCGCTACACGACCAGTTGGGCGTGGCCGTTAGTGGTGGCATCGACTCATCCATGCTGGCGGTGCTTGCCTGCGAATGGGCGCGCGCGCATCGCATCACCCTGCATATGTTTCATGTGCATCACGGGCTGCAGGTTGACGCAGATCAATGGCAGCACCGTGTACACGACCTGGCGCATCAGCTTCGGGTGCCATGTCACAGTGTTCGCATCAACATTGACCCAAAGAACGGAAAAGGCATGGAAGCGGCGGCCCGCGAGGGCCGATACCACGCGCTGGCACAGCTTGCCGGGAAAGTGCAGGTGTCACACATGTTGCTGGGCCATCATCAGAATGACCAGGCGGAAACTGTCCTGCTGCGTTTGCTTCGCGGGGCTGGGCCGCATGGTCTGGCAGCCATGTCGCCTGTCTCGATACGCAATCATTTGTATCTGGTTCGCCCGTGGCTCGATGTGCCGCGCAAAAAGCTTGAGGCGCTTGCCGATGATTATGCGGGGCAAACGGGGTGGTATCCGGTTGCCGACCCCAGCAATCAGCAGGATCAATATACCCGCAGTGCGCTGCGCGGCCGTTTGGTTCCCGAGCTTGATGACCGCTGGCCGGCGTGGCGAGGCAATGTCGTGCGCCATGCGCGCCAAAGTGCCGAGGCACGTGAAATTCTTCAGGAAGTGGCGCTGGGCGATTTCGAGACACTGGCGCCTTCGGGCGATAAAACCAGTTTTTCATTGGCCCGCTGGCGCACCCTGAGCCCGGCCCGTCAGACGCATGTTTTGCGCTATTGGCTGGATTTTCATGGCTTGCCCATGCCCTCGGAAGCGCGGCTGCACGAGCTGATTAAACAGTTGCGCAATTTGCATGCTTTGGGGCATGATCGTCAGATGCGTCTGCACCATGCGAACCATATTATCAGCTGTGAAAAAGGGCGGGTGAACCTGCTGGGGGTCGGCAAAATAGTGCGCTGATGTTACAATTGATGGTTTTATTTGTCGGGCGATAACGACAACACACACTCAATTCAGAGGAAAAGATGTCCCTGATAGTTCATAAATATGGTGGTACTTCGATGGGCTCGGTTGAGCGCATCCAGAACGTAGCCAAGCGCGTGGCCAAGTGGCATGCAGCAGGGCACCAGGTGGTGGTAGTGCCTTCGGCAATGTCGGGCGAAACCAACCGTTTGCTTGGCTTGGCCAAAGAAATTTCCCCGCAGCCGAATGAGCGTGAGCAAGACATGCTTGCGTCAACCGGCGAGCAGGCCAGCAGCGCACTGCTGGCCATGGCTTTAATGGCGCAAGGTGTGCCGGCTCGCAGTTACACAGGCTGGCAGGTTCCGGTAAAAACCGACGCTGCCTACACCAAAGCGCGTATTACCTCCATCGATGATGCCCGCATCAAGGGTGATCTGGCCGAGGGCCGTGTGGTTGTGGTAACCGGCTTTCAAGGCATCAACGACGAAGGTCACATCACGACCCTGGGCCGCGGCGGGTCCGATACCTCTGCCGTGGCCATTGCCGCAGCCATTGGTGCTGAAGAATGTCTTATCTACACCGATGTCGATGGTGTGTACACAACCGACCCGCGTGTCGTATCCCAGGCGCGTCGTTTGAACGTTATTTCTTTCGAAGAAATGCTGGAAATGGCGTCGCTGGGCTCCAAGGTGCTGCAAATTCGCTCAGTTGAGTTTGCCGGCAAGTACCGCATTCCGGTGCGCGTACTGTCGTCGCTTACCGATCCCCTGATGCCGCTTGAAGAGGAAATGAATTCAGGCACTCTAATTACTTTCGAGGATGACCAGAAAATGGAAGCTGCCGTTGTTTCGGGCATTGCCTTTAGCCGTGATGAAGCCAAACTGACCCTGTTGGCCGTTCCGGATAAGCCGGGCGTTGCATACTCAATTCTTGGTCCCGTCGCCGCGGCCAATATTAACGTTGACGTGATCCTGCAGAACCAGTCGGTTCATGGCACCACCGATTTTTCCTTCACTGTCAATCGCAACGACTTCCCGCGTGCGCTTGAAGTGTTGAAGAATCAGGTTGCGCCGGCCGTTGGTGCACGCGAGGTGCAAGCCGACGAAAAAGTGTGCAAGGTGTCGGTAGTGGGTATCGGTATGCGCAGTCATGTGGGTATTGCCAGCCTGATGTTCCGCACGCTAAGCGAAGAGGGCATCAATATTCAAATGATCAGCACCAGCGAAATCAAGACGTCGGTGGTCATCAGCGATAAATACATGGAATTGGCCGTTCGTGCCTTGCACAAGGCTTTTGGTCTCGACCAAGACGGCGATATCCCTGTGGTAGACGAAACTTAAATGATTTTGCCCCCATGGGCATTAATTAAGTGCGTATTCTTATGTTAGAATATTGAGCTTAACTGGAGATGTGGCCGAGTGGTTGAAGGTACTCCCCTGCTAAGGGAGCATACGGCTTATACCCGTATCGAGGGTTCGAATCCCTCCATCTCCGCCAGTAGCACAAACTAAGCCCTTGATTAAAAAGGGCTTTTTTGTTGCCTGAAATAATCAGCCCATCATTTAGACCATCAGTTAGTTTTATTTCAAATGCTGGGTTTTTCGTGTTGTGCGCTTGCAATACTTAGCCGGTCTGGGGGGTTACGGCTCAAGAGACAAGGTTGCAACGTCACGACTGTTCAAATGGGGCGCTGGATCCCCTTTTCTTGACAACAGACAAAAACAACGTCACGCTGGCGTGAAATTTCAACTCTTATACTAACGTGTGTGAGTTGCTCGGGAGAGCGCAGGCGGAATAAAGCACTAAAACAAGAGAAGCGGGTGCGAGGATAAATATGGAATTCGTCGGTGTTTATTTAATCATTTGTATTGTCATTGGCGTATGGGCTGGAAGCTGGGGTAGAAACGGCTTTTTGTGGTTTTTACTGGCCTTAATTATCAGCCCACTTATTAGCGGGATTATTTTATTGATAGCAGGTAGCTCGACCCCGCGATCACAGCGCGGAATCATAATCAATGGTGAAAAGATCACCCCCAATACTCACGTTATCTGTCCAGATTGTGCCGAATACGTCAAAAAAGAGGCTCGAGTATGCAAGCACTGCGGTACAAAACTCAAGCCAATGGCGTGAAAGGTTTATTTTGTGCGGCCTAATCTCTGAAATTAGGAAACGTCTCCCATACACACAAAAAACCGCCCTAAGGCGGCATTACATCGGCGGCGCTTGTTGCTCCCATCGGCTCAACAAACCAATTAAATCATCACGCTTCCAGCCGCTTTCTAGCCGCTCAGCGAGCTCGGCCAACATTTCAGCGCGGCGTCGTGTGCCGTAAACTTGGCCTTCCAAGTGCGCCAATTTATTAATGCGTGTGCGCAAATCAGCTGGAATTTTTTTGTTCATAAAAATTTGCCTTGTGCGAGCGAGCGCCCCTACGCGCGGGAATTAATCAGTTTTTCCGGGTTCGCAATGAAAAAGAGGTTGGCGATCGGTTTCCGCTAGGGTTAACCCTGACTTTGTTACCGCCCCATCAAGTTAATGCCACCCACGACGCTGGAGAACGTCCGGCGGCTGTCGCGGTTACTTAAAGTCTGACTAGAAACACTAGCCCGCGCTTGCATGACTCACGACTAATACGCAAACACGTTAAGCAGACACACCCACTCACGAAACTATGCCGCAATTCGCAGACTATCGCGCAAATCAGCCAACTTCATTAGCACGCGCTTTTCTTGCTGTGTCAAAACGCCGATACGTTTAACGATGCCCACGGCGTTAACGTGTGCAATACCGCTCTTGGTCAGAACAGAAATTAAATCCTGCTCTGTCCGGCAAGCGTTTATTTGCTGAACAATCGGATCCATAACGCCACCTCACTATCAAGACGCGACCGTTACGCTAAGAATCGCGCTCGGTGAGAATACCGCCAGCCCTGCGCGACACTCGGCCAGGATTGTGCGCTCGTTGTTCGTGAATTGCTCGTTGCGCACGCCAATATCAATCTGCGGTTGCATACGATCAAGCAATGCAATCTGGCTTGCGTCGATAACGAGCGGTGATTGTTGCGTTACGTTTTCGTCAACAATAACCGGCACGCCCCAAATCAGATTAGCCACGCTCGACCAGCCAGCGGCCACATATTCGCCTGCGCTAGTGCGCTCGCTTTGAATGGCGTGCCAATCATTTGGGTGCATGATGACGTGCGAAGCGTTCCAGCCTGACGCGTTCAAGCTGGCAATTGCGCCGCCCACGGCATCAGCCAGTTCGACACCACCAGTTGCAACATAAGAAGTGGCCTGTGTTTCCAGCCCTTCAATGCCGCCGCTTGTTGATGCGCCGCTGATAATTTCAGCGATTAGTTTCTTGCGTACGCCGTTAATCAAAAGCTGGCGAACTTGCATCATCAGCGCGTCGTTATCGGCCATCACTTGCATTGAAACAGGCAACCAGTGCGCGATGGTCGCAATATCAACCTTGATGGTTTGCGTTGGCACTGTGGCCTCGGCCTTTGCGTCGCCTTCCGAAAATTGATAACCGGCCGCGTTGGTATATCCGTTTAATTGCAGAAATTCAAACGTGTTTGACGTTACCGGCAAGGTTGGCAAAACGGAAATTAAATCCAGCCGTGGCGTGACGTTTTCGCCCAAAACAGGTGAGCGTTGCGCCTGCGTGTCGCCGCTACCGGAATACGAATCGAACAGCGATTTAATGCTGACGTCATCCAGCTTGATAATGCCGCCTTTTTGCTCGCCAGCCTGAATAGATTTAAGCGTTGCAGAACTTTCAAAGACGTTTTTCACTTGCCCAAAGCCAGAACTGCGACTGCCCGGAATGGAACGATAACTATCGTTTCGTTGCGCCAAATCGGTAATTGCACGATCAAGGCTTTTAATTTCTTTGTCCTGCTTTGCAAGTCGATCTTTGACGGTATCAACAACTTCAGAAACGGCATTTAGAATTTCGTTTGACATGGTATTCCCTCATTTCGGAAAAGGTTTAGAACGTTTGGCGTCTCGCACCAACCAACATCACGCTGGCCTGTGGTTCTTAGCCTTTCCCTCGCGGCTCGCCCTGGAGGGAAACTGTAATAGTATTTTACTATCAATCTCGCGTGCGCAATAGTATCAGGTTATTGGTGTTGTTTTTTGTTTGTGGCCTGCCGATGTTTTAGCCGGTCTGGTTGTGTGTCTGTTACAAATGTCGGCAATGTCGTATGCGCGCCCGTGGTAAGAACAGCACTTCCCTTTTTTCTTATATTTATCTTCCCATTTTCTTTATTCATTACGGGCGCGTATACGACAATGCCGACACACACACACCAGTTCGGCTAAGTTGTGCTCTTAATGTCGGCCAGCATTGCGGCTACTTCTTTGCGTCGCGCTCGCTCGCGTTTGGCCTGCTCATTGAATCGAACGTGAATACCTGGGTTAACCAGATAGGCGGCGGGCTTGCCTTTTTCGTTCAGCTTGCCCGGCTCCGGGAATATCCAAGCAAACGCCTCCAGCCGGTCTAAGGTTTCTTCAATCTCCCACGGCTTTAGCTTTCGGCTTGCTCGCCAATAGCGGTCTAGGTCGCGCTTAACCGTGAAGCGCTCCCAGCCGTGCGCCAGAATCAGCCCTGCCAGTTCACGCGCTGAGTCCTGAACGGTGTCTAAGCCGTTGTAGAAGCGCATAGCGTGCGGTAACAGTGTGCGCCACATCAAATCAGCCACGCGCTGGGCTGTTTCCTCCGATACGTCATCAAACGTCGGGTAACTACTTTTAGTTGCGCACTCGACGCAATGGAGCACCAGCAACAACCGCGCATAAAGACCGCTCCACTTGCCTAGCGCTGCTGTAAGGTATTTGTTCGGGTGGTTCAGGGTTATGCGGTGCAGCTTCGTTTCTAAGGCTTCTCTGGCCTTATGCGCACCAGCCGAAAGCGTCACAACGGAATCATTGCCCACACCCAGCTCGGCTAAGTGCTGCATCAGGTCGTTGTATTTGTCGCGTGCCTGCCGGTCATGGTAACGGTCTACCCCTAGCCGGGCTTCACTCGCTTGCAGTAAAACAAACCGTTGCAGCATCCCGTCGTGGTTGGTCGCGTTTGCGTAGGCTTGCACGACGCTGGGCTGAATGCCGCCGATAACACACGCGCTCCAGTTCTCGACGAATGTCGAACCTCGGCCAATACGGTCTATAGCCTTCGGGCCGCCGTTGTAAGCCTCCAGCCATGCAGCCTTATCTTTGCCGCCTGCGCCGTTTTTATAAGCATCCATTGCAGCAAGCCAGCCGCTAAGTTCGTCCTGATAGCTCAAAATCCCGCGCGGCTCCGATTTGCTTAGAATGTCGCCCATTTTCTCTACCGTGGCATCGTTCAGAATCAGGCGCTTAATGAGCGGTGCAGGCGGTGGTTCCTCGCCCTTGGGCGTTTCGTCGCACGCCTGCGCCCATTGCGCTAAAGCCTTGTTCGATTCTTCGCGCCATTGGTGGTCAATCTTAAACAACGGTGCCATGGCTTTATTAATGCCCGGTGACTTCTTGGCGCTGGGGTCGCCAATAATGCCCACCCATAGCCGGGCTGACTCCCGCCAGCCGGTGTCATAACGCTTTGGCTGAATCTGTATGCGGTCATCAATGCACGCGGCTGCCGCGCCAATAGCGGCCATTGCGATAACCGCCGGGTCTACCCCTATCAGTTCGGCTTGATCGTGCGCGTAGTTCGCTATGGCATCAGGCAATAGCGCCAGCGGAAAAGGCGGCAATTTAAGCGTGTTAAACAGGTCTACTGCGTTCTCTGCTTGCGGGTCAGTCCGGCTAGGCGTATCTGGTGCAACTAGGTCGGTTACATCAGCAAGGTTTGAACAGCTCTGTGCCTGCATATATTCTCTTTGGTTGGACTTGGTAATAGAGACGCCCTCGGCGCTGGTAAACATCTCGCCCGCGGCTTTTATGGCGGCGTCACGGTCGCCTTGATGGTTGTAATAAACGAATAAATCGAACGCGTCGCCCATCGTGCCGTTAGCCGTTGGCTTGCCTAAATCGGCGTCGCTGGCGTGCGTTGATAGCCACTTTCGGCCATCGTCGGTAAGTGTCACGCCTGCAACGTTGCTTTGACTGTTCGGACTTAACCAGCGCTTGCCCTTGTCCAGATACCCGTAAGTGTCAAAAAGTAGCGGCAACGAATACGTTTCGTTAAATGCGCCAATAGGCGATAACTGGCCGGTTGCCATACGCTCGGCGGCTTTGAGTTTAGCGGCTTGGCGTTGCTCGTTTAGCCGGGCTTGGTGTTGTCGGTCTAACTCTGCCAGAACCTCGCACTCACTTTGCCACGCGGTCGCAGTCAATAGGTCGCCATCGCCTACAAAGTAGTCATAAAACGCGCCACGGTTGGGTAAATAACAAACCAGCCCGGCGCGTTCCGTTGCGCGGTCTGGTGTAATGCCTGACGCTTCCAGCTTGTTATTTAATACGCGCTGCATCAATACGAATTGCTCGCCTGTTACCGGCGCTGCCAGCGGTAAGATAATGCGGCTTTTCGGCGTTTCTTCGGTCGCAGTGCTACTCGTATATATCCAAAGCGCATAACCTATTGCCCCACCAGCCAGGCTAACTAAATCGCGGAATGTCAGCCCTTGCACGCCTTGCTCGTCAATGTCTGCCCATAACGCATAGAACGTGCCGTTTGCGCGTTGCTCGGCATATTCACGCGTCATCAGGCTTGAAAAGATTACCCATTGCGCTTGGCTTTTCTCTACGCACTGCGGCGCGTCCAGCATCGCTAGAATTGACTGTAACGTAATGCCAACATAGCTTTTGGGCGCTACTCGATTGTTAACAGAGTGGTGTTTTCCAAAGCCGGAACACAGTAAAATATCAGGCATAATTGAATCAGCCTTTTGGTGAGTCTGCGTATTTCCAAGGGTTAGGGCTTGAGTCGGTTGCCGCCGATTTTCAAGCCCGTTTGTTTTTTGGCTCATCGTTTAACCCTCCGCTTTTTCGCTGCTTGCCGGGCTTGCTTTTCCATCAATCGGCGCAACTTTCGGCCAGTCGCCAGATAGCTGTAATCGCCACTTTTTCGATAACGCGGATTCGATTCGGCTAGTGAATCCTGCCATTTTGCGGAATAGGTCATTGCACACCTCCCGCGCCGGGCATGTTTTGCAATTGCGCCGCAATTAAAGCCTGATTCGTGGCCAGTCGAATGAGTGTTAACTGTTCGATTAACAGCAACGCCAGCGCCATTTGTGACGCGTTGCGGTCGGCCACAACATGCAATCCCGGCGCGGCATCGAATCCGTACACGACTCGATCCATACCTTGAATAACCGGTTCGTTAAAAGGCACGGCTGTTTTTGCAATTGATAGTGCTTCGGTAATGTAGGAGGGATAGCTCATTGCGCGGCCTCCTTGCGAGATTCAAGCCACGCATGAACATCGGACGCCCGCCATGCAGTAGTGCGCGGTGACAACTTTACGGGCTTTGGGAAGTCGCCAGCGGCAACCCAGCGCCAGATAGTGCTAACTGATACCGGGATAAGCCCATCTGATTTGGGCGTGTTGGCAATTTGATTAACGCGGTAATGCGTTGGTGTGCGGTTGGTTTTCATGATTTCGTCCTATATGGCGTCGTTTGCTACGACTCAGGACGAATCATCAGGCCAAAAAAAATCAAAAGTTGTACGGAAATTCCAATGCTTTGATTTACTTGTTATTTTTTCGTGTATTTGTTTTTCAAAGCAAGCGTTAACTTTTCAGTTTCCGGCAATGTGGAACCATCTCTTGCGTAGCCATCGCGCGCCATATCTGCATAAGACTGGCTAAGTTGTTGTTGCGCGGCCTTCAGTCGTTTCATGCTTTCCAGATAAGCATCGCAGCGTGCGGCAAGTATTGGGTAATGCTCCGGCTCTTTCCGTGCCCGTTCAGCTTCGTAGAATCGTTGTCGCAGTGTTCCAGGCTCTGTGACGGCATCCGCAATGAACCCGTCCTGTTGCGTCACTTTGAGTAAAGCAAAACGAGTGCAGGCGGCGTTGACTGATCTTGCGCCATGCAAATCAACTTGTTCACGGATAAGACGCCACACTGCAAACATGGTTGCTTCGTCGTGTCTGGTTCTTGGTCTGCCCCTCATGCTTTCAGCTCCGAAGTACAGAACTGCGCCCATCGCTGCATCAGTTGTGCGCGGGCTTTTAAGCGGTCTGTGCGCTCGTATGCGGCCTGAACCTTGTTGCTGATCTTGTGCGCCAGTGCGCGTTCTGCGGTTTCTCTATCAATTTCGTGATCTGCGCACCAGTTACGGAAACTCGACCGAAAGCCATGCACTGTGGCCACCCTGTCGGGAACGTCACTAGACGGCGCAATATCGCGCATGACGCTAGTTAATGCCATGTCCGACAACATCACACCCTTACTGACGGTGGTAAACACTAGATCATCATCAGCGCGTCCATTGCGCACTGACAGCAATAAAGTTATAGCGACATCACTTAGCGGTACTGTGTGCGCAATGCTTGCCTTCATACGATCAGCCGGGATTATCCATAGGCGTTTTTCTAAATCAATCTCGCGCCATGTTGCGCCCCTTACTTCGCCTGATCGTGCGCCGGTGAGAATCACAAACAGCAATGCCGCTTTTGCACCCACCAATTCGCCGTTAAGGTGGTCGTGTACAAACTTCGGTATGTGTTGCCAAGGCATCGCCGGTTGGTGTCGTGGTGCGCCTTTTTCGCTCGTGTCGGTCAATATCTTGTTGATGTGATCCAGCGGGTTAGACTCAATCCAGCCCATACCAATACATGCCGCCATAACATCAGAACAGCGCATTTTGACGCGGCGGGCTGTTTCCCGCTTTGTAATCCATATTGGTTTAAGTGCTTCGGCAAACGATAGCGGCGTTAAGTCAGTAACGCGCATATTTCCAAGGGTAGGGAACACATAAGTTTCCAGCGTCGTTATCCATTGCTTCTTATGCTTTTCGTTTTTGAAGTCTGCTGATACAACCTCATGCCGTTGTCGTGCGGCTTGCTCAAACGTGGGTATGGCGCGATGACTCCGCTTTGCTTCGATAGGGTCTAGTCCATCGCTTAATAACGCTCGTGCATCACGGGCTTTGCGTATAGCATTAGCCACGCTGGTATCATCGGGGTAAGCGCCTAATCCCATATCGCGACGTTTGCCGGTCGTAGGTGATACGAAACGCAATATCCATTTGCCGCGCCCCGGTTCGGTTCCGGGAAATAGCATCAGGCCGGTAACGCCAGCGTGAATAGGGGATTGCTTAGGTTGTATAGAGCGTGCTTTTCTGTCGGTTATCAGTTTCATATAAGCCCATCATTCAGCCCATCATTGAATGTGAGATTAAATGATACTGTATGCGACGAATTAAAGCATTAAATATTTATAAGTAATTGTTTTGTAAGTGATAAATAGAATGTTCTGCGACGGTATAAAACAACCTGTTGGGCGTCTCCATCTCCGCCAGAGCCTTCTGGCGTTCAGTTTTCAAAAACCCGCAAAGGTAAATGCCCTTGCGGGTTTTTCTTTTGGTACGCTAGACCCACAAACGTTTAAAAAGGTGGTCGCATGATTCTAGATGCATTATTGAAAACGCTGCACGTTCTGGCAGTCGTCCTGTGGGTTGGCGGCATGATTTTCGCCCATTTTTACCTGCGTCCCTCCTTGGCCGAGTTTGACCCACCCACCCGGCTGGCACTCATGTGCGGTGTCTTGAAGCGGTTTTTTGCCCATGTGCAATGGGCAGCCATCATTGTTCTGGTCACAGGGTTGTGGATGATTGGCAGGGCGGCCAAAGCCCTGGTTCAGGCCGGCATGGAATTTAATATGCCCTTGAGTTGGACTGTCATGGCAACGCTGGGTATTGTCATGATGATTATTTTCTTCATAATCCGTTGCCGGTTGTATCCACCCATGGCCAAAGCCGTCTCTACTGCCGATTGGCCGCTGGCCGCAACGGCGCTGGCCCGGGTGCGCAAATGGGTTACGGTGAATATGATTCTGGGACTGATTGTTATCGTGGTTGCGTTGATGCACTAACCAGCAATTATTTGCCAGCCTCGGGAAATCCCCAGCCTTTATTTCTGCAAAATCCGCACTTACCCTTATTGATGGTTTGGCGTCCGATCCCTTACTGTTAACTCACTGTATGCACTTGCATATATTTTGTTAATGGGGAGCAAGGATGAAAGTAGCGGTTCTAGGGGGTGGGCATGGTTGTTACGCAGCTGCCGCAGACTTAAGCGAAGCAGGGCACGAGGTTAGCTTCTGGCGTCGCGATACGGCCGCATTGCAGCCGGTTATTGACAGTGGCTATATCACCGTAAAAGACGATGAAGGGCAGCGTGATATTCCAATCGCCCATGTGTGCACTGATATTGCCCAGGCATTGGAAGGCGCACAACTCATTGTGATTCCCACCCCGGCCGTTGCCCAGTTGGATATTGCCCGGGCCATGGCGCCGCATCTGGTCGATGGGCAAGTCGTGTATTTGCCGCCTGGCACGTTCGGCAGTTTTATCATGGATGAAACAGTCAAGGCTGCGGGTAGCAAAGCCGAGGTGACCTGGGCCGAGACGGGCACGCTGCCCTGGCTGGTTCGCAAACATGGCCCCAACACGGTGGCGATTACAACCCGGGCAACACGCCTGCCTACCGGTGTATACCCGGCCGTCAGAACCGAGCATGGTTTAAGCGTTATTCGCGCGGCGTTTCCGGTTATTGAGCCGTGTGAAGACGCGATGTCGGGTGCGCTGATGAATGCCGGTCCTATTATTCATCCCCCGCTTATTCTAATGAATGCCGCGCCCTTGCAGCATTTCGAGGCATGGGACATTCACAACGAAGGCACGCAGCCGGCCGTCCGGTCGGTTACCGACAAGCTTGATCTTGAACGGATTGCGATCCGGGAAGCGCTGGGTTATGGCGCGCCGCATTTTCCCTTGGCCGATCATTACAACGGTGACCAATGGATGTATGGGGATGTGCATAAAAAGCTGGTGAAAAGCGGCGATTGGCGGGAACATATCGATTTACATCACCATCGTTACATGACAGAAGACACGATGCTCGGGCTGTCGTTCCAGGCTTCCGTAGCCGATTGGGCCGGCATTGATGCGCCGATCAGCCAGGGGTTGCTGGCGATTGCCGGTGGCATCGTGGGGGAAGATCTACGCAAGGGGCCGCGTGCGCTGGCAACCCTTGGGTTGGCAGGTTTAGGCAAAGATGATTTGCGTGAACTGCTGTTTACCGGAAAGCCTTGATCATGTCAGCTTCTATTGTCGCAGTGGGTGCAGGGCGCATGGGCAGGGGGATTGCCATGGCTTATGCCATTCGTGGGCAGCGGGTTACTGTGGTGGACTTCAAGCCACGTGAAGCCTCACAGTTTCAGGCCTTGCATCACGATATCGATCAAGAGCTGAACACCGCTTTGCGCCAGCTTGCCGATCTTGACCTGTTCGAAGCAGCCCAAATTGATGTCATCCGCCAGCGGATTCAGGTTGTTGACTTAGCGCATGCAGGCCAGGCACTGGAAACCGCCGGGATTATCTATGAAGGCGTGCCAGAGACGCTTGATGCCAAACGCGATGCCTTGAATCGTATTTGCAAGGATGCGCCCGGCACTGCCATTATTGCTTCAACGACTTCGACCATGCTTGCTTCGGAGCTGGCCGGCATGGTGAGTTGTCCCGAGCGTTTTATGAACGCTCACTGGTTGAACCCTGCCTACGTTATACCGCTGGTTGAGATCAGTGCGCACGACCAAACGAGTCCGCAGGCGTTGGCCGCATTGAAAGAAAGCCTGACAGGCATCGGCAAGGTGCCTGTGCAGTGCGCGTGTTCGCCTGGTTTCATTGTTCCGCGCCTGCAAACTTTAATTATGAATGAAGCGGCGCGCATGGTTGAAGAGGGTGTGGCAACAGTTGAGGAAATTGACCGCGCAACACGTTACGGCCTGGGATTCCGTTTTGCCAGTATTGGCGTGCTGGAATTCATTGATTATGGCGGGAACGATATTCTTTATCACGCCAGCCATTACCTTTCCGACAACCTCGATTCGACCCGATATGCCGCGCCGGACATTATCAAACGATACATGCACGAGGGCAAAATCGGCTTGCGTTCTGCAAGTGGCTTTTTGTCGTATGAGGGCGTTGATTTACACGCGTACCGGCGTGATGTGCTGGCACGCACTTTGGGCATGCTAAGGCATTTTGGTTTGGACCAAAGCATTCCTTCCACCACTGTTAAGGAAATAAGCGATGAAAACTAAAGTCAAAGCATTACTGGCTTCAACCGCCACGGCAACACTGGCTGCAACCCTTCACGCGCCGGTCATGGCGGCCGACGTGCCCGAGCTTCGGGTTGGCTGGACGATTCCCGCGGAAGAGTCAAAGTATCTGATGATGAAGCGCCCGGAATTGTTCCCTGACCTGGGGAAGGAATACACCATCAAATGGACGCAGTTTCAGGGTACATCGCCTATGGTTCAGGCCATGCGCGCCGACGTGCTCGATTGCGCCACGATGGCGCCCATGTCGATGGCCCAGGGTTATATTGAAAGCGGCTTGAAGCCCTATATTGTCGCCCAGCACGCGGCAGAAGAGCCGGGCAGCTTCTCAGTGTACTGGGCGGTGAAGGAAGACAGCCCGATTAAATCGGCTCAGGATCTCAAAGGGAAAGTGATTGGTACCAATGCGTACGGCTCGGGCGTGTATTACCACATGTTGTTGTGGCTGAAAGAAAATGGTCTTGATCCCGAAAAAGACGTAAAAATTGTGGAAACCGGTTTCCCCCCTTCTGCCGACGCGATTCGCTCAGGGCGGGTTGACGCCGGGCCCATGGTGCCGCCATTCACGGTTCTGAATGAAGAAAAGGGCGACTTGCGGCCGTTGTTCAAATTGTTGGATGTGCAAAATCCGAACGTGCAGATTTTTGAAGGTTGCAGTCAGGCCTACACCGATGCCAATCCCGAGGTGGTCAAGGCCTATGTGAAGGACTTGCAAAACGCCATGGCCAAGCTACAGGAAAACCCAGCATTGGCGGCAGAGGTTACTTCCGAGATTACCCGCGCGCCGGCGGCTGTTTTTTCCAAGTATCTGCTGACGCCCAAAGACTTCCACAGGGAGCCCAATATGCAGCCGAATATCGACGCGATTCAGGAAACTTTCAATCTTTACTACGACGCTGGCTTTTTGAAGGAATCGCTTGATATCAAAGAGTTTGTTCGTGAAGATATTATTGCGCCGGTCAAGTAAATGATTAGCATCGAGCACCTGAATAAAACGTTTAATACTGCTCGGGGAACGGCGCATCCGGCCCTGGTGGATATCGATCTGCAGATACCCGCCGGTGAGTTTGTGTCGATCCTTGGGCCAAGTGGCTGCGGGAAAAGCACTTTGCTCTACATTGTCGGCGGGTTCGAGCAACCCACCGACGGTGCGGTAAAGGTCGACGACAAACTGATTACCCAACCTGGTCCCGATCGCGGGCCGGTATTCCAGGAATACGCGCTGTTTCCCTGGAAAACGGTCTTGGGCAACGTGGCCTACGGTTTGCGTGAACAGGGTGTGCCCAAAGCGCAGGCCCAGGCTCGTGCGCTTTCATGGCTGGAAAAGGTCAAGCTCGAGAAATACGCGGGCTTTTATCCGCGTGAATTGTCGGGGGGGATGCGTCAGCGGGCGGCCATTGCCCGAACGCTGGCGTATGAGCCCGCCATTTTGCTCATGGACGAGCCATTTGGTGCGTTGGATGCGCATACACGCCTGGTTTTGCAGGCCGAGTTGCTGTCGCTGTGGGAGCAACTGCGTAATACGGTGCTGTTTGTTACCCATGCAGTCGACGAAGCGGTGTATTTGTCTGATCGGGTGGTCGTGCTTACCGGCAGCCCGGGGTCGGTGCGCGAGGTGATTGATATCGACTTGCCGCGACCGCGCGTGCGTGCCGAGTTGCTGCTTAACCGCGACTATCAGAACTACGTGGTGCATCTTGAAAACTTGCTCACCGAGAAGGAGCAGGTGTGAAGCAAACTGTTGGTCGTGCGTTGCGGTGGTACGAGCATCCCGCTATTGGCATTGTGCTTGCGATACTTTTTCTTGGCCTGCTTTGGTCGGCAGCGTCGCGGTTATTGGGCTTTACGTCGTTTCCAGGTCCGATAGCGGCCGTTAAAGAGCTACGGTTTCTGGTAACTGACCCAAGTGCATTGTGGGCAATTCTGCAATCGGTTGGCCGCATGTTCGCCGGCTATATATGGGCATTGCTGTTTGCCATTCCCCTGGGCCTGGCAATGGGGCGCAGCCGGATCATCTATCAGATTTTTTACCCCCTGGTTTCCCTGGCTTATCCCATGCCCAAGGCGGCGCTGATGCCGATCCTGATGCTTTGGTTCGGCCTGGGCAGTTTTTCTAAAATCTTCGTGATTGCGATGGGCGTGAGCTTACCTGTGCTGTATCACAGTTACCAGGGCGCATGTCGCGTTGAGCGTAAACTGGTTTGGGTTGCACAAGCCATGGGAATGGGGCCGGTTGCCCGTCTGTTCAAGGTTGTTTTACCTGCCGCCCTGCCTGAAATCATGATCGGTTGCCGGGTTGGCGTTGTCATGGCCTTGATCGTGATGGTGTCCTCGGAAATGATTGCGCGTCAGGAGGGCGTGGGCAATTTGCTGTTTACGTCCATGGACATGGCGCAGTACGCAACCGTTTATGCGGCGATCCTGGTGCTGGCAATACTGGGCTTTTTGCTTGACGCGTTGTTCGAACGCGTACGCCGTTATTTAACCCGTTGGGCCGATTCGAATCAGGGGGGCGCATGACTCAAACCATGATGGGTTGGGGACGCTTATGTATTTCCCCTTTGTTCGTGCTGGTTGTCTGGGAAATCGTATGCCGTGCCGGGTTCATTGAGCCACAATTGCTGCCGGCACCAACTTCGATAGCCGTGCGGCTGGTGGAGCAGGCCGCGAGTGCCGAGTTTTGGGGAAACTTTTCCATCACGCTGTATCGGCTGGCCATTGGCTTAAGCCTGGCGGTTATTCTGGGGGTGGTCCTGGGGCTGGCGGCACAATTGTCGCGTTTCAGTGCGGCGCTGCTCGATGCCGTGGTCCGTTTGTTGGCACCCATTCCCAAGATCGCTTTGTATCCTGCTCTTATTTTGATTTTCGGGTTTGAAAATGCCTCGAAAGTGGCCCTTGTTGTAGCCGATGCCTTGTTTCCGGTCTTGATGGCGACCTGGTCGGCGGCGCGCGCAGTTGACCGCAAACTGATTTGGTCGGCGCGGGCCGCGGGCACGTCTAGCGTTGCTTGTTTGTGGAAGGTGACTTTACCTGCGATTGTTCCCACCGTGTTGGCCGGTGTGCGGGTGGCCGGTGTGATCGCCTGCGTTGTGGTGTTCCTGGCGGAAATGATCGCCTCCACCGATGGTCTGGGGCACATGTTAACGGTTGCAGCACGGGCCTATCGAACTTTGGACATGTTTGTCCCGCTGGTTTGGATTTGTATTGTGGGCTTGGCGTTAAACTGGCTGATTGGCAGGCTACAACGTATTGTAGATCGTAGCGGATAATCAGAATCGGGCAAAGCAAGTGAAACCCAGGAAACAAGAGCAAAATTCTACGCACGCTTATCAGGGCCATGAAACTTTTATGCCCTATGTGCTCAACCGCACTACCGGCGCCGTCAATGCCGGCTTCCATGTGTTATTGCGTGAGCACGGCATGACGCTGTTGCATTGGCGGGTATTGGCTTTTCTGCGTGAGACCGACGGCTTGGGTGTGAGTGCCCTGGCCAATGCCGCCGGTGTGGATCAGGCCACGCTGTCGCGCGCGCTTACGGTGATGGAGAAGGCCGGTTACGTGCGTCGTGAACCCAGTGCAACCGACCAGCGCGTGCTGGAAATCCATTTGCTGCCTGCCGGGGAAGAACAATTTAATACGGTGTTGCCGCCGGCCTGGGCTATTTTCGAACGCTCAGTGGAAGGGCTGACCATTGAAGAGCAGCATGAGTTTCAACGCCTGCTGAAGAAGATCTGGGGCAATTTTGTTTGAACTGTGTTTGTGGTTGTCGGGTGCGTCAGGGGGTATGTAAGCGGATACAATGCATACGACTGATGTATCGTAAATCCGAAAGGAGTCACAATGCAGTATCGCAAACTAGGGCATACAAATGTTGAAGTAAGTGCTATCGGCCTGGGTACCATGACCTGGGGCGAGCAAAACAACGAGGCGCAGGCGCACGAACAAATGGATTACGCGTTCGAACAGGGCGTGAACCTGTTCGACACAGCGGAAATGTATCCGGTGCCGCCCAAGGCCGAAACACAAGGCAGTACCGAACGCTACATTGGCACCTGGTTAAAGAAAACCGGGCTGCGCGACAAGATTTTCCTGACAACCAAGATTGCTGGTCCTTCGCGCCAGGCAGGGCGGCCCAGCCATATTCGCGGCGCCACCAACCAGTTCGATCGCCCCAACTTAACCGAGGCGCTGAATGATAGTTTGCAGCGTCTGCAAACAGATTACGTCGACCTGTATCAGTTGCATTGGCCCGATCGCAGCACCATTACGTTCGGACGTCATACGTATCCCTGGGAAGACGAACCCTATACCGTACCCATTGAGGAAACGCTGGAAGTGCTCAGCGATCTGGTCAAGCAAGGCAAGATTCGCCATATTGGCGTGTCCAACGAAACACCCTGGGGCGTGGCGCGGTTTTTAACCGCGGCCGAACGCCTTGGTTTGGAGCGCATTGTCTCCATTCAGAACCCCTATAACCTGTTGAACCGGACTTTTGAAGTCGGGCTGGCCGAGTTTTCGCATCGCGACAAGGTGGGGCTATTGGCTTACTCACCTTTGGGCTTCGGTACGTTGACAGGCAAGTACGAGGGTGGGGCGCGTCCCGAAGGGGCACGTATCAGCCTGTTCGAACGCTTTGCCCGTTATACCAATGCGCAAGCCGTTGCCGCCACCTCGGCCTACGTGGCGCTGGCAAAAAAGGCAGGTTTGACGCCTACGCAACTGGCACTGGCTTTTGTAAACACGCGTCCGTTCACGGTTAGTAATCTGGTCGGTGCCACTTCACTTGAGCAGCTCAAGGAAAATATCGATAGCCTGAATGTGACCTTAAGCGACGATGTATTGGCCGAGATTGACGCCATCCATTTGAAATATCCCAACCCGGCGCCGTAAAAGCGTAATTTCATGAACGAATACGCTTTTGAGTTGCGTGATGTTGTGCATGAACGCCAGAAACGGATCGTATTGCACAACGTCACGCTGAAGTTGCGAGCGGGTCAGCCAACGTGCTTGATTGGCAGTAGCGGGAGCGGTAAAACTTCGTTCCTGCGTTTGCTCAACCGCCTGGAAAGTCCGGTGTCCGGCGATATTGTTTTTCATGGCCGGCCCATTGAGCATTATCCGGTTCGTCAACTCAGGACGCGTGTGGGGTTTGCTTTTCAGGCACCTGCCATGTTTGAAGGAACCGTGGCCGATAATCTGCTGATGGCCGCGCGCTTTGCCCATGGCAAAATCACTCAGGAGGACCGCGACCGGGTGAGTGACGTGCTGGTTCTGGCCGATTTGAATGAAAGCTATGCGCAGCGCGATGCCGATCAGCTTTCAGGTGGTGAAAGGCAGCGTGTGGCTTTAGCCCGAACCTTGATGACCCGACCTGAGGTGCTTTTGCTGGATGAGCCCACGTCGGCCCTGGATCCCAAGTCGGGCTCGCGCCTGGTGGATGCATTAAGGAAATTGGTTGCTTCGGGGGTCACGGTGGTGATGGCAACGCATCGGCTGGAAGAGGGTGAGGTCCTGGGTGGTGACACCATTGTGTTTGAAGCCGGACATGTGGTTGAACATCGTCAGGCGCGCAATGGTTCCGGAGTCGAGGCCCGTCGTGTCGGATGAGGCCGCATTGAGTTTAGACTGGTTCAACCTGGCGTTGGCAGTTCCTTTAGTGTTGGTCGCCATGGCTTTGTCGTGGTGGCAACGCCTTGGCCTGGGCAAGAGCCTGTTCATCGGTGCAGTGCGTGCCACAGTCCAGCTACTGCTGATTGGCCAGGTGCTGGTGTGGTTGTTCACGACCAGCCGATGGTATTTGGTGCTGGCTGTGCTGCTTGTGATGGTGGTTGCCGCCACGCTGGCCGCGACCAACCGGGTTGAGCAAATCGGCTCGCGCATGTCTTTGCGCTTCTTGTGCGGTGCTGCCATATTAATTGGCTCGGCCCTGACCATGGCTTATCTTGACCTGGTCGTGGTGAATATTGATCCCTGGTATGACCCGCGCTATTTGATTCCGATTTTCGGCATGATTGTGGGGAACGCCATGAATGGTGCGGCCCTGGCCGCTGAGCGTGTACGTTCCGAGTTTGAAACCCGCCGGGATGAAATCGAGGCGGGTCTGGCCTTGGGTGCCAGCCCGGCTCAGGCCAGTGCCCGTGCGGTTCGCCTGGCCATGACGGCCGCCCTGATTCCGACGATTAATGCGTTGGCTGTGGTGGGTATTGTTTCGCTTCCAGGCATGATGACCGGTCAGATTCTGGCCGGGGCTGACCCGACGCAGGCCGTGCATTACCAGTTGATTGTCATGTTTATGCTGACCTCGGCAACGGCGATTACGTCGGTGCTGGTAACCGTGTGGTATCGCAAGCGGTTTTTCACGCAGGCGCAACAGTTGATTGATCTCGGTTAGCCTCGGACACGACGCGGTTCCGGCCTTGTTGCTTGGCTTGGTAAAGCGCTGCGTCGGCACGGGAATATGCCTGCTCAAAATCGGTGCCGGGCGGGCTCCAGCTAATGCCGAAACTGGCCGTTACGCGCTGTTCGGCCTGCAGGCAGTCAAAAGGTTTTCTGGCCAGGGCCTGACGAATGTGTTCGGCAAGCCGGCCTGACTCCTCCAGCGGCATTTTCGGCAGCAGGATCGTGAACTCTTCGCCACCGACACGGCCAATATCGCCCTGTTCATTTACGACAATGCGCAACCGTTGGATCAATTCCTGGATGACGGCGTCGCCGGTTGGGTGGCCGAACGTATCGTTGATGCGTTTGAAGTGATCAATATCAAGCATGATCAGCGACATTGACGCATTGCTTAAATAGGTTCTGGCCAGTTCGAATACGGCACCGCGGTTCAGGGCGCCCGTTAGCGTGTCGTGGCGGGATTTATATTCCAGTTCGGCGCTGAGTTGTTGCAGTTTCGTGTTCACGGCATTGAGCTCGGCTTCGGTACGGTCGCTGTGCCGGATCAGACGATGCATTTCCCGCATGAGCCTTTGGTAATGGTGTGTGAGCTCTGCGAGGGCGTGTCGGTACTGAGCGTTATCCAGCCCGGTTTCGGCCAGCGTGGCCTGTGCTTGCGTTAATACGCCTATTTCAGTTTCGAATAATGCCTTATCCACTTTCAGCCTTGTAATGCGTGATCATGAAAAGTGAGGTCGGGAAAGTCTTCACATAGCTCCTGACCGAATTCGTAAATCGTGTCGTCTTCTTCATCGTGATACCAGTTCAGCACAACGGGGGTGCCGCTTGCCGCTTTACCGTTCAGTGTGTCCAGAAGGGAAAACAGCATTTTGGTACTGGAACTGTTGAAGTACGTTAGTGCAATGTCGACTGTCAATGTTTCGTTCGAGGTATCTTGTCCTGCAAATAACCTGATGCTGTTAATGACTTCGGCCCAGAACAGGGCCGCATTTTCCGGATAAGCTTCGCCTTTGATCAGTAAATGACGTGAGTCAAAACGCAGATCAATTTCGGGTGAACTTGCGGTGGGCGCTATATACATGTTGTTCATCGTCGTTTGGGCGCAGTAAGGTTTTCGGTTTGACGGTTGCTTTTCAGCTAAATCGTCGCTTTCAAGTAAAAGAGCATGTGTTCACTGTTTTCGATCGGCGTGAAATCGAATTCAAGTGGCGCGCTGGCGTCGCGTGCAACAGTCAGCAGGCCCAATCCTGCCCCCTTGCTGTCGTCGGGGGTCTCCGAGCGCAATGTCTTTTTGTATTCGCGCTTGATGTCGTCGATCGTCAGGCTGCGCAGATGTTCGAGCTTTTGCTGTAGTTGGTGCGCTACGGCAGCGTTGACCGGGTTGGCGCAGTGCAAATAGAAATGCCCGCCTTGCGTTGAAATGCAGATGGAGCCGTGCCTGACTTCATTGTTGAACGCCTGGTCGTTGCGCGTTACATAAGCGTCGACCGAATAGTGGATGATGTTCTGCGTCATTTCGATGAATGATGAAAACAATTTGCGTCGTGTTGTATTGGCGGCGCCCACATGCTCGGTTCGCATTTTCACTGCGTCGGATACGGCCGCAATAATGGCTTGCGAGAAGTAGCCTTCATAATAAAAGATGACATTGCGATTCTCGGCACATTGGCAAAAAATGCGCCAGTGCAGGCTGGTGTTTTCATGCTGGGTCAGAACAGTGTCGTGCATAGGCAATTAGTTCGGGTTGGGGCGAAAGCCAAAAAGCGTCAGGTCGTCGCGTCGTGCCTGTGTGCCTTGATATTGACTCAGCGTGGCCATTAGCGATTCAAGCAACGCCGGCGCTGAAAACGTGCGATGCTGCAGCAGTGCCTGACGTACGCGTCGTTTACCGAACGCGATGTGCTTGGCACCGCCAATCTGGTCAATCAATCCGTCTGTGCAGGCAAGAACCAATGTATCCGCAGCCAACTCAGTCGTATGGTTCGTCCATACAGCGCGAGCCGGGGTATCGGCATAACCTAAACCCAAACGCTCTCCACTTAGGGTCGTCAGGTTGTCGCTGCCGTCGGGCAAGATGAACAGCGGCATTTTTGCGTGGGCCGATGTCAAGGTGTTCTGATTGGCGTCGAACCACATGAAAACAGCGTCTGCACCGTCGTTGAACAAGCCTGTTTGTGCTTGCGTATCGTGTTGGCCCAGGGCCAGTTTGATTCCAAGGCTGACTTCAGCCAGCAGAAACGCCGGGTTTTCAGGGCCATGGCGGTCGAGTGCATGGCGTAATGACGACGACGCAATCAGGGTTAGAAAAGCGCCCGGTACGCCATGACCGGTGCAGTCGGCGATGGCAGCGAACCAGCCATTGGGAAAAGCCTGGAAATGATAGAAATCACCCCCCACGACATCGCGTGGTTCCCAGATGATGGCGGCATCGTTTAACGTGGATTGCAATGATTTAAGCGATTCGCCCAGCATGCCTTTTTGGATTGCACTGGCATAGTCGATGCTTTGCATTACCTGCCGGTTTTTCTCAGTTTGCAGGTCGACCAGAAGATGCATGAGATCAAGCCCTGATCCCACGCCCACAAACCGGCTGCCGTCCACAATGATAAAGCCGTCCGCCAGGGTTTTATTGCCCGACTCAACCGCCTGTGCCGCCAGGGTTTCAATGGGGGTTTGTACGTCGGCAATCAAGGGGGATTTGTCCATAAAAGCAATACAGCTTTTCTTTTCGTACAGTTCCCGGTAGTACGGCTTGGACATCTGCGACATAAAGATATTTCTGCTGATCAAGCCAATGGGCCGGTTGTTTTCCAGCACCGGCAGGCTGATCAGGTCGCGGTGTTCGCCCAGAATGTGCAATACATCGGCGTTCGTCATGTCGGACGTGATGAATGGCACCTCGATCACCAGCATTCGGGCGGTAGGGCGCTGCGGCATGGAATAGGGGGAAGATGGCACGCTGAAAAGGTATTACCGTTGTTTGTATCGAGCAACTAAGCGCATCATAGTGTTTTCTTATGACTATTATGTGACGGCTTTGTTTATGCGCGGCGTGCCTGCCCCGGGACGATGGGTTTGCGCTTGTACCCCGACTACATATCCTGCATGTGGTTGTCCATGCGAGTCAGGACGTCGCATAATAATGTCCGTTCTTCTTCGGTCGCAACCTCAAGTGCATACGTCATGATTTCGTGCGCCGAAGGCCATGCCTGTTCGTAATGGCGTTTGCCTGTTTTGGTCAGGTAAACCCGCATATACCGGCTATCGTCCTTGTCTTGCCTGCGCTGTACCAGCTTGCGCGCCTCCATTTGGTCCACAACCCGGCTCAGCGCCGGCTGGCGCATCACGATACTGCGGGCAATGTCGCCAATTTGCTGGCCATCATTATCGAAAAGCACCTGCAGAACGCGAAAGTGCGCATAGGTCAGGTCAAGCTTGCGCAGAACAGAGTCGCGCAACACCTGATCCATTCTGAAAATAACGCAGGCCATCCGGAAGGCAATGTTCCGTTGCAGGCTCCAGTCTTCATCGGTTAGGGCAGGTGTTGTTTGATCTGTCCTGGGTTGCTTTGCACGTCGTTTTGTAGCCATGTCTAGACTTATTTTTTTCGATTAAAAAAACCGTTATTCATATTCGCGGGTTCGGATAATTTTACGCGTTTAGTTGCTTTGATATTAGTGTTTTTACTAAGTATATTACATTACATATGTATTGACATGACTATTTCATCCTCTTATAGTTTTCTCATTCAAGTGGACCTCAACGAAGGAGACAGTTATGGATGCAGGTACAGCCACTGCGCAAGAACATCGTTATTTTCGGCCTCGGCGTCTCGGGCATGTCAATCTGTGGGTTGACGACCTGAAGATATCAGAACGCTTTTACAGCGAGGTTTGCGGGTTGAACGTTGAGTTCACGGAGCCGGATCTCATTGCCACTTTTCTTGGTACAGGCCACACGCCGCATGATCTTGGCATGATTCAGAAGACAAACGGGGTTGACCGTTATGGCAGGGATGGCCTGCTGCAGTTGCCGGGTACCATCGGCTTGCACGCCGGGCTCAATCACCTGGCCTGGGAACTTGACAACGAGGCGGATCTGGTCAAGGCCTATCGGCATCTCAAGCAGGATGAAATTGAAACGGACATCACCGTAGATCATCAGGTGGCGCACAGCGTCTACATGTTCGATCCCGACGGCAATTACAACGAGTTTTATTGCGATACCGTCAAGGATTGGCGCAACGTGCTTAACGGACCAATGGAGTTGCTTACCAGCCACTGGGATCCCCTGACGGCCGAAGGTTTTACCGAAGGGCGCTACGAGCGCAATCCCGTACTAAGAACCGTCGAGGGCGCTGCAGTTCATCCCTGGAGGTTGACGCACGCCACGCTTCAAACGGCAGATGTGGCCCGTCTGGTTGATTTTTATACCAGCGTTGGCGGACTGCACGTTGTTGCCCGAGACAATGATGTTGTCTATTTGGGCGCTGCGCTTTCTGAGTACGACTACAACCTGGTTCTGGTGCCGCATGAGACAGCGGCTTATCACCATGCGTCATTCCAGTTGAAGGATGAAGCTGCGCTTGCCGATGCAAAAGCCGCATTGGCCAGGGCAGGCGTTGAAATCATCCGTGAAGCGGATTTGCCGTGGAAGCAGAGCATCTATTTGCGTGACCCCGACGGTATGTTGAGCGAGTGGTATGTTGCGCGTCGCGACACACGCGACCTTGCCCAGTGTGGTGACGTACCTTTGGCTTTCGCGGTGTAGGAGCTAGGTATGAGTAAAAAACTACACGCAATTATCTCGGGTGGCGGTATCGGTGGTCTGGCTACGGCTGCGGCTTTGGCTCAGCGCGGTTGGGATGTCACGGTTTATGAACGTCAGGATGCCTTGCGTGCCGTGGGGGCAGGTATTTATATATGGGAAAACGGCCTGCGGGTGCTTGAGGCATTGGGTGCCTACGAAGAAGCTACGGCAGGCGCATTCAGGGGAACGCATTTTGAGCAGCGCGATAATCATGGAAATATTATTGAGTCTGCGCGCATCGAAGAAAACAAGCGGCTGCTGACTGTACCCCGTAGTGCCTTGCTCGATGCTTTGAAGCATGCCTGTCTGCGTGCCGGCGTCAAGGTCGTCACCCGGGCAGAAGTCATTGGCGCAACGGCTAGGGGCGAGTTGCTGTTCGCAAACAACGATACTGTGCAGGCTGACCTGGCGATTGGTGTTGATGGCGTTTGGTCTCGGGTGCGCTCCTCACTTGGCCTGGAGCTCTTGCATGAACAAACACGTGAAGGTGCGCTGCGCACCATGATTCCCGCCCAGCCTGGTGATTTTGGGCCGGATGAATTGGGTAAGTACATTGAGTGCTGGAATGGTGATCGACGTATGCTGATTACCCCGGTTAGCGAAAAAGAGACTTACCTGGCACTGACGTGTCCAAAAGAAGATACGCGCGGCCGTTCTATTCCCATCGACAAAGACTTGTGGATTGAGGCTTTTCCGCAGCGAAAGCATCTTATCGAGCGTATTGGCGCCGAGCCAGTCAACTGGGGTGTATACAGCATCACGCGATGCAGCGCCTGGTCTGCCGGACGCACGGCCATTCTGGGCGATGCCGCTCATGCGCAGCCCCCGAATCTGGGGCAGGGCGGCGGCATGGCCATGCAAAATGGCTTGTCGCTCGCTGTGCACATGCAAGGCCTAACCGACAGGCGTGATATTCCGCAAGCGCTTGAGCGTTGGGAAAACAAAGAGCGAGAACTCATTGAACACTGCCAGCGCTGGGCCATTCTTTATGGGGAGGTAACGTACCTGCCCGACGAGATCAGAACAAAAGTGATGCGCGGCGCCATGAGTGACCCATGGGTGGCAGGACAGGTGTTTCGTGCGGCAAATCATATTCCAACAGGTACTACCGAGTAGGTAACTAAACCCTCGCAACAATGCGATGGCAACAGGAGATAGGCATGAAAACGATCAGGAGTTTTGCGCGTTTGGCGCTGGCGACATTGGCACTGTCGGTTACCGCTACCAGTTTTGCGGCAGAGCCAGTACGGATTGGGTTCGGAATTTCCAAAACGGGTGCGCTTGCACCCACGGCGGCAGGACCTCTGGCCGCTTATGAATTATGGAAAGACCAGGTTAATGCCCAAGGCGGGCTCGACGTGGCAGGGACAAAGCGGCCGGTTGAGTTTGTGGTTTACGACGATCAGTCAGACAGCGGCAAAGAGGCGGCCATCTATGAAAAGCTGATTACCGATGACAAGGTTGATTTGTTGCTTTCGCCATGGGGCTCGCACAACCATTTTTCGATTGTCGGTGTGCTTGAAAAACATGCGTTTCCGATGGTGGGCAGCACGGCAGCTTCACAGCAGATTCGCTCGCTGAAAGCGAAAAACATCTGGTTTCCCACCTCTGCGATACCGGACAAGAACGGCGTCGAGATGGCCCGCATGCTGAAGGACCTGGGTGTGAAGACGGCAGCCGTGGCAACCGTGCAAATTGGTTTTCCGATGGAGAATCGCCAGGAATTGCTGCCCGCGTTGAAAGAGGCGGGAATCGAGGTGGTGCTTGATCAGCAGTATGCGCCGGGTGTTAAGGACATGACCGGAATTCTGGCCGATATCAAACGTTTGAAGCCAGACGCCGTCATTGGCCTGTCTTATCCGCCTGATGCCATTTTGTATATGCGTGGCGCACGCGAGCAGAATATAGAGGCGCCGTTTCAGTTTCTGCTTGTTGGTCCCACTGCCGCGTTTTTCAGCGACATGTTCGGCGATAAGCTCGATAACATCGTGACCATGGGTCACTGGTCTCCTGAAAAAGCCGATTGGCCGGGTGCTCGCGAGTTCTTTGAGGCGTACAAAGAAAAGACGAATGAGACACCTGATTACCTGGATGCCGTCCTTACCTATGTTTCCTGCCAGATATTGGAACAGGCGGTGGCCAAAGCCGGTCTGGATAAAGACGCCCTGCGCGAAACCATTGCGTCCGAGACTTTCTCAACCATTAATGGTCCCATCAGCTTCAATGGCGTGCAGAACGATGTCACACCCACCATGTTCCTGCAGTTTCAAGATGGTGTAGCCCAGATTGTTCACCCGCCCGAAATGGCGACCGCTGAATTTAAACCCAAGCAGCAGTGGGGGCAATAGGGAAGATGGCAAGCTTGTTTTCGTTCGAGCTGCTGATCGCTACCTTGGCATTGGCTTCGGTCTATGCCTTGGTGGCATTAGGGCTGAATCTGATCTATGGCGCAATGCGGCTGCTTAATGTTGCGCACGGCGAAATCATGATGCTGGGGGCTTACGTTACTTTCTGGCTGTTTACAGCGTATGAGGTATCGCCTCTGGCGTCTATGTTCGCAGCCATGTTGGCGGCAGCAGTATTGGGCTGGCTCTGTTATGAACTTTTGATACGTCGCTTGTCCAGCACGCCGGCCCTGGTGCAACGTATCGAAGCAAACTCTTTGCTGGTGTTTTTCGGCCTGTCTGTCATCTTGCAGAACCTGGGCGCTTTGCTGTTTTCCGCCAATGCGCGCAGTTACAGCTATATGGATACCATTGTGCAGATTGGCGATGTCAGCATCGCGTTGAACCGCCTGCTTATCATCGGCGTCAGCGCCATTGCGACGGTAGTCGTGATGTTGTTCCTGCGTTTTGGCATGACCGGGCTTGCGATACGCGCGCTTATTCAACAGCGTGATGCTGCCTCCCTGGTGGGTGTGCCTGCCGACAAGGTCAATCGAATTATTTTCTGTCTTGGTTTTGCCTTGGCAGGTCTGGCCGGGGCGTTGGTCAGCATGGTTGAAAGTATCACGCCGTTCGCCGGTTTTCCTTTCACGATTGCCGCGTTCTTTGTGATTATCCTGGGCGGTCTGGGATCAATCGGCGGTAGTGTTATTGGGGCATTGCTGTTGGCTTGCGTTGAGGTGTACGGCGCGGCCCTGACATCACCGGCATATCGCTCGATCTTGCTGTATGGGGTATTTATTCTCGTATTGTTTGTTCGTCCCCAGGGTTTGTTTGGCAGGAGGCTGGCATGAACCGTCTGCGTTTTTCTGATTTGACTGGCTGGTTCGCGCTGCTGATCGTGCTGGCTGTTTTGCCGGCCGTGCTGGGCTCGTATGGCCAGGGTGTCATGTTGCAACTCTTTGGCTGGATTGCCTTGACGGCGAGTTGGGTGGCATTTTCCGGCATGACCGGCTATATCTCGCTGGGCCATGCCGTTTTTTACGGCCTGGGTGGCTATGTAATGGCTTTGAGTTGGATGACCTTGCCCATTTGGGCAATTCTTCCGCTTGCCGCCATAGTGGCTGCGCTGTTCGCATTGCTTGTCGGGTTGCCGGCATTGCGCGTACGAGGACCTTACTTTGTCATTCTGACCTTCGGCCTGGCAGAGTTTGTTAAGTACATTGTGGTGGCAATTGAATCTTCATTAGGCATGAGTGGGCGCCTGTTGCTGGGTGGGCCCGATGTCATGGTGCTCAGCTACGGTATGTTGGGCTTGGCCGTGCTTTCCGTGGTTCTGGTCATGGTGCTGCGGCACTCCCGTCTGGGCATGGCGTTGTGGTCGGTGCGTGAAGACGAAGTGGCTGCAACAACGCTGGGTGTGCCGGTTACGAAGGTCAAGTTGATTGCGTTCATCCTGTCGGCCGGCATTCCCGCGATGGTGGGTGCGCTAACTGTGTTGCGCTCAACTTACTTTGAGCCAATGCAGATGTTCAACCCGATGACCTCATTCACGATTGTGACAATGGCAATTATCGGGGGCAGCGATCGGCCGGCCGGTCCTGTGCTGGGTGCTGGTTTCATTATGCTGTTGTCTGAGTTGCTTTGGTCGCGCGCGCCGGAATTCTACATGGTGTTACTGGGCGTGCTGCTATTGAGCTTCGTGCTGTTTGCGCCAGACGGCATCGTGGGTAAGTGGCAGGCGCGTCGTCGTTCGAACGGGGGGGTGTCATGAGCAGTATTTTGGAAGTTCAGGGGGTCTCCCGTCGTTTCGGCGGCGTCGTTGCCGTGCGAGATGTCAGTTTTCAAATGCGAAAGGGGGAAATGCTGGGTTTGATGGGTGCCAATGGTGCAGGCAAAACGACGCTGTTTTCCATGATTGCAGGCAATGTCGCGCCAAGTGACGGAAGCATTCGCTTTGAGGGTAAGCGGGTCCCCGCCCGCGCAGAGCTGGCAAGCCAGATGGGAATTGCGCGCACCTTCCAGATTGTTCGGCCATTTCAGCAAATGAGTGTTCTGGAAAATTGTATGGTTGGGGCGTTGTATGGGCATGCCCGGTTGCGTCGGCTGAAGTCGGCCGAACATGTCTGCCTTGATTTGCTTGAGGAGGTCGGCCTGGCGGCTCATGCGCACAAACCGGCTGCGACGTTGAACCTCGCCAGCCGCAAGCGCCTTGAGATTGCCCGTGCATTGGCAACCCAGCCCAAGTTGCTCCTGCTGGACGAGGTGCTGGCAGGTTTGAATGCAACGGAAGTCGATACCGCCCTGGCGCTAATAACGCGCGTCAAGGAGCGCTATGACCTGAGCATTATCATTATTGAGCATGTCATGAAGGTTTTAATGAGAATGAGTGATCGTATTGTGGTGTTGCACGAGGGAAGCAAGCTCATGGAGGGCGTGCCCGATGAGGTGGGCCGTGATCCGCAGGTCATTAAAGCGTATCTCGGAGAGCAGCATGGCTAGTGTTCTTGAAGCGACTGACGTGTCCGGGGGCTATGGAGAAATCCAGATACTGAAGCAGGTATCGGTTTCACTCGAGTCGGGCAAGGTAACGGCTTTTGTTGGCAGCAATGGCGCCGGCAAGACAACTTTGATGAGGTTGCTTTCGGGGTTGATACCCATATCGCGGGGGCAGGTTCGGCTGGATGGAAATACACTGAATGCGATGTCGACGCCCGAGCGTCTTGCGCGAGGGTTGTCGCTTGTACCCGAGGGGCGGCTGGTGTTTCCCGATTTCTCGGTAGCGGAAACGCTGCGCATTGGGGCCTATTCCTCGCATGCGCGACAAGGGTGGCGCGAGCGGGCCGATCAAATGTATGAATTGTTTCCCCGTTTGCGCGAACGTCGCACCAGCCTGGCAGGGTTCTTGTCCGGCGGCGAGCAGCAGATGCTTGCCTTGGCCAGAAGCTTAATGGCCAGGCCGCGTGTGCTGCTGCTGGATGAACCCACCCTGGGTCTGGCGCCTACAATGGTTAAAGAGTTGCTCTCGATTTTGTCTGATATTCAACAAACGGGTGTTACTATCGGGCTGGTTGAGCAAAATGTTCACGCGGCTTTAAGCATGGCTGATTATGCTTATGTTCTGGAAGACGGCGAAGTGGTGATGCATGGGCAGAGCAGTGAATTGCTGGCATCGCCGGCCTTGAAAGCAGCCTACATGGGCACGGATTATTAACAAGTAAAGTATTACTTTAGTGCCGAAAACAAAGGCCGCGAATGCGGCCTTTGTTTGTTTTTCAGTCTTTGTAAAGGAATGATTATTTATAAAGCTTACGCATTATTGGCACTGGCAACGCTTTTTTGGGCGGCGAACTCAATTGCAGGCAAGTTCGCGGTGGGACATGTATCGCCGATGGTCATTGTCACGATTCGTTGGGCGAGCGTGATGGTGGCGTTGTATTTATTCAAGAAAGATCAAATTGCAGCAGATTGGGCGGTGATTCGTCCGCGGTTGTCGTATTTATTGATTCTGGGGGCGATTGGCTTTACCGGGTTTAGTGTTGCGTTGTTTTACGCACTTATCTATACCACTGCGGTTAACGCCAGCATCATGCAGGGCGGTACACCGCTATTTGTGTTTGCAGCCAGCTTTATTTTGTTTTCCAGCCGTATCGTTAAAGAGCAGGCATTTGGATTTATTTTGTCGTTCCTAGGGGTGATTATCGTCGCCGTGCAGGGAGACCTGGCCAACTTGTTTGCTTTGAATATTAATTTTGGCGATGCCCTGATGCTTCTTGCGATCCTGTCTTATGGGATCTATACCGCTGCATTGCGTAGCAAACCCAATATTCACTGGACAAGTCTGATGTTCGTGCTGTGTCTGGGAGCGACATTGGCCTCGTTACCTTTGCTGGTTATTGAGGCGGTGCAAGGTTTTACAAAATTGCCTGATTCCCAAGGGTGGCTGGCTGTTGCGTATATTGTTATCTTTCCATCCCTCTTGGGGCAGGTTTTTTTCATTAGAGCTGTTGAGCTTATTGGTGGAAACCGAGCCAGCCTGTTTATAAATCTGTTGCCTATTTGGGGGGCGTTGCTGGCCATTACATTAGTTGGAGAGACGTTTCATTTGTATCACGCAGCGGCGCTGGCACTAATATTCGCTGGGATCGGGCTAGCTGAATATGGTGGGCGTAAGTTGGGCAGATTAAATCAGTCTCGCTAGAATCATTATGGCTGGAGAGTCGGTTAAAGGGGTAAAACAATGACGAGTCAGGGTGCGAGGCCGCCCTGACTCGTTTGGGAAAGGGCTAAATCGCTTAGCTCTGGTGGTAAATCTGTGACCCTTTTTTCACAAACTCAATGGCTTTCTCCTGCATACCCTGGTGCAGGGCTTGCGCTTCTTGCAGGCCCTTTTGATTTGCATATTCGCGCACGTCTTGCGTGATTTTCATGCTGCAAAAATGGGGTCCGCACATTGAACAAAAATGCGCCACTTTCATCGAGTCCTTAGGAAGCGTTTCGTCGTGAAAGTCTTTGGCCGTGTCAGGGTCGAGTCCTAAATTGAATTGATCATCCCAGCGGAACTCAAAACGGGCCTTGGATAGCACGTTGTCCCGTATGGCTGCGCCCGGGTGGCCTTTGGCCAGGTCGGCCGCGTGCGCTGCAATTTTGTAGGTGATGATGCCGTCTTTCACATCCTTTTTGTTGGGCAGGCCCAAATGTTCCTTGGGCGTTACATAGCACAGCATGGCAGTGCCGTACCAGCCGATCAGGGCGGCCCCGATGCCGGAAGTAATATGGTCGTAGCCCGGCGCAATGTCCGTTGTCAGCGGCCCCAGCGTATAAAAGGGGGCTTCATGGCAATGCTCCAGTTGCATGTCCATATTTTCCTTGATCAGGTGCATGGGCACATGGCCTGGCCCCTCCACCATGACTTGTACTTCGTGTTTCCAGGCCACCTGGGTCAATTCGCCCAGCGTTTTGAGCTCGGCAAATTGTGCCTCGTCGTTGGCGTCGTATCCCGACCCGGGCCTGAGCCCATCGCCCAGGGAAAAGCTAACGTCATACGCTTTCATGATGTCGCATATGTCTTCGAAGCGTTCATAGATAAAGCTTTCCTTGTGGTGCGCCAGACACCATTTGGCCATGATCGATCCACCGCGCGACACAATACCCGTCATGCGGTTGGCGGTCATGGGAATGAAGGGGAGTCTGACACCGGCGTGAATCGTGAAGTAATCAACGCCTTGTTCGGCCTGCTCAATGAGCGTGTCTCGAAAGATCTCCCAAGTCAGCTCCTCGGCCTTGCCGTCCACTTTCTCCAGTGCCTGATAAATCGGCACGGTGCCAATGGGTACCGGCGAGTTTCGGATGATCCATTCGCGGGTCTCGTGGATGTTCTTGCCGGTCGACAAGTCCATTACGGTGTCGCCACCCCAGCGAATTGCCCAGGTCATTTTTTCAACTTCGTCGCTGATGTTTGAGCTTAGGGCCGAATTGCCGATATTGGCATTAATCTTGACCAGAAAGTTGCGGCCGATTGCCATGGGTTCGCTTTCCGGGTGATTGATGTTTGCCGGAATAATCGCCCGGCCCCTGGCTATTTCGTCGCGTACAAACTCGGGTGTGATCAGGTTCGGAATTGCGGCGCCGAATGACTGGCCCGGATGCTGATGCAGCAAGCGTGCCGCCATTTTCTCCCCGTCGGGGCCCGTTGCGCGCAACATGTCTATGTAGCGTTCGCGCTGCAGGTTTTCACGGATCGCGACAAACTCCATTTCGGGCGTAACAATGCCGCGGCGCGCGTAATGCATTTGCGTTACGTTCTTACCTGATTTGGCACGGCGAGGCTGGCGCCGCAATTCGAAACGCATCGCGTCAAGCGCGGCGTCTTTTTGCCGGGCCTGGCCGTACTTGCTGCTGGCGCCCTCCAGTTGTTCCGTGTCGTCGCGTTCTGCGATCCAGTTGCCACGCATGGCCGCCAGCCCCTTGCGGATGTCGATTTTCACCGACGGGTCGGTGTAAGGGCCGCTGGCGTCATAAACGGTCAGCGGCGGGTTCTTTTCACCACCGAACATGGTGGGTGTATCGCCTTGCGAGACTTCGCGAAATGGCACGCGAATATCGGGGCGAGAGCCTTGCTGATAGACCTTGCGTGACTGGGGGAGCGGGGCGATGGCCGCGGCGTCGACTTCGGCGCGGGCTGCTGAAAAAGTGGAATTGGTACTCAAGATGTGCTCCAAAAAAAATAACTATGGAGCCGATAGGGAAGAAACCCGCTGTATCGGGTGACGCGAGGCCAAACGATACCAGCGAGTGCGCTCCCAGCATCGGCATTATCCGTACTGGTACGAAGGGCCTGTCTCAACCCGCCAGAAAACCGGCGAGTACCCCTGCGTGAGTATCAGTGTAAAGGATATTGCCTGTGGTGTGCCTGTTGATGGTTTAAATCAGGCGTGCAAAACGCGAGTTATCAGCGTTCTTTACCGGGTTTTCGAACGAAATCGCCGTCGACATAAAACCATTGATTTTTCTCACGTACGAATCGGCTGACCTCGTGCAATCGGTTTGCCTGTCCGTTCAAGCGCGAGCGCGCAATAAACTCCACGGTGGCGTGATCGGCGTCTTGTTGCGCATGAGTGCGCAGTTGAAGGCCCAGCCATTTCAAGCCTGGCGGATTGGGTTCCAAATGGGGTGGACGTGTGTCGGGGTGCCAGGTGTCCAGCAGGTAATCCAGTTCGTTCAGCACAAAAGCGCTGTATCGCGATCGCATCAGCGTGGGCGCATCGGGCGCCATCAGGCGTTGCACACCGCAATGCCAGCGCTTGCAACAAGCCTCGTAGGCGGTTCCGCTTTCGCAAGGGCACAGGTTCGAAGGTGAAACGATATGGCTTTTTTTCATGGAAGGAATATTTATCTGCGCAGTTGATAGTATGGCAAGAGCAGATGGACTCGATTATATTCTGGTGATCTCCTGGACATGGCGACATGAATCATTAAGCCAAGCGATTTCGACTATTTCACAATGACGCAGATCAAATCAACACAAATTCAACTGATTGAAAAGAAATTCGACAAGCCTATTGGCGGCTCCGGTGTAACCGGAGTGGACATCATCGTTGCCACTTTACGCGATGCGGATGGTGTAGCGGGCCTGGGGTTTTCCTACGTGATTGGCGGGGGTGGCGCAATCATTGCACAACTTGCCCAAGCACAAGCCGCCCGGTTTCTTGATGGCAAGTCATTGCAAGCGCCCGCCGTTCATTGGGCGCAGATCAAAAAGAGCTTTAACCGAACGGGCGATGGGCCGAACATGCTGGCGCTTGCCGCGTTGGATGTAGCGCTGTGGGATTTGACGGCGCGACGCAATCAAGAGCCGCTGGTACGCACCCTGGGGGGAGACATTGGCTCAGTGCCGCTTTATGCCAGCGGTGGCTTCAGCCCCAAGGCCACGCCCGAACAAAGCGCTGAACTTGCAGCGAAGTACATTGAATCGGGGTATGTCGGCGTCAAGCCGCGCGTTAATGCCGATGACGGTGATGAACAGGTTTTGCGCGCGGTGCGCGACGCTATTGGGCCTGATGCCCGATTAATGGCCGACGCCAATGAAAAAGGAAATCTCGAATCCGCTTCCCGATTGCTTGCCCAGGCCGTTGAATACAACCTGGATTTCATCGAGGAGCCGCTGCCGTCGGATGACATCTTGGGTTACCGGCGTCTTGCCCGGCAAAAAAATGCAGTGAGAATTGCTGCTGGTGAGCACTATCAGGGTTCCGATCGTTTTGTGGTGGCGCTGGAGGATGAAATTGCAGGCGTGATTCAGCCCGACCTTGCGATGGCAGGCGGTTTAACGCCGTGTCTGGAAGTGGCGCGCATGGCGGCGCTCAAAGGCGTAACGGTTGCGCCCCATTTCCTGCCAGGGTTGTTCGTTCATTTGGCGGGTAGTTTCAATGGCGTGCTTTTACTGGAGGAGTTCCCCATTATTGAAGACGCATTCGAAGGGTGGCCCGACCGCGAAAACGACGGCACGCTTCGTGCCAGGCCGTGTCCTGGACATGGTTTGTCGTTAAAGCAGTGAACGCTTGTCTTGACGAAAGCTGGCCAAAAGAAAAAGGGCTTTCCTTGTGGGAAAGCCCTTTTTATATCTGGCGCGGCTGGCAGGATTCGAACCCACGACCCCTTGGTTCGTAGCTCAGCCGTTGTGCGGAATGCCTTGATTTATATACGTTTTTTAACACGTTTGCTACCAGAAAAAGCGTGCGTACTGTACTGTCATGTACTGTTGTGTACAGTCCTGCACGTTTATCTCACACAAAACTCACACATTTCCGGTATGTCTGCAGTGGATTACTATGGTACAAATTGCTGTATATAAACACAGCATAATGCACCATGCTTACATATCGCGAACTTAAAGCCATACAAGATGGCCACCGACGCAACGATGACGTAATGACGCTGCTTCGTGAGGTCAAGCGTCTGCGTGAGCTGGCGGCTGCCAGCTACGGTGTTGTGGGCTTTATGTCCCTTGCTGGCCAGCCTGAAGAGATCCTTAACGCTGCGAAGGATCTCTGCGAGCAGTTGCAGATCGAGCCGGCCGTGCAGGCGTACCTGGTAGCGCGAAAGAAGCGTGAAGATCTGGAGTTCAGGCGCCGGCAAGCCAGGTCGAAATCCCCACCGGCCAGGACTGATACATAGGACACATATTGAGCGAATGAGTGTGTTCGCACGTGCGTACGTGCGCACGTAGAAAGCAACTGAAAATAAAATTAGGTAGGGCGTGGGAAAAGTGTAATTTCTGTAATCTTTTCGATAAAAACTCTGAATAACCTTTGTTTATGCGGTTCTAAGGAACATCGAAAACCGTAACCTTTGCGTAACTTAACCGTAACCTGATTACAGTCTATCTATGTAATTTATATAAAATATTTATTTATTATTAATCAAATACTTATGAAAAGATTACAGTTTAGGTTACGGTAAATTACAGTACAAACGTAATCTATTAATCGTTTATAAATCATATGGTTATATAAAAAATTAGGCGATGATTACAAAGATTACACTTTTCCCATGACCCGCCCTAAAGTTTGAGTTGAGAGTCATGGGGGTGAACGGCCGCAATAGAGGCCTTGCACGGCATTATTCTGAATCTTCGGTTGTTGGGCTGGATGACGTGAATAACTGCTCTCCGGCGGCTTTTGCGCCTGTATGTGGGTGCATTAATAATTTCTTATTCGATGAGCGTCGCGGGCGGGGAGGGGACGGCGATTAAGGAGGTGGAGAGGCTGTTGGTCACTTTTTACCCATGCTGAAACGCCTGGCCGGCGTAGCGTCGGAGCATAGGGCGAAAAAAAAGCCGCTCAAGGCGGCTAAAGGGGCTGCGGCAATGCGTTTATCGTAAGGCTGGCATAGAGTTGGATTCGCCGTCGTTGATCTCATATGGCCCGAAGCGGACTACTTCTTCGCCAATCCAGTCGTTCAGTTCTTTGAAGCGCTCTTGCAGCGGCACCAGTTCGTTTTGAACGAACACTTTAGCGACGGGGCCAACCGCTCCAAAACCGCCAGTCACGTTCGGCATAACGCCCATAAGCTGTGGCGGCACTCGGTGTGCGGCAAGAATGTCGTCACGAGTGACATTCTTGATGTTGAAAAACTCATCTTTGGCTGCAACCTCAGACAGCGGTATCACCTGCAACCCCTTTTCTTTTCCCCCGGGCGCGTACATGAACAGATTTCGAAAGTTTCCTGGGCCCTTGCTGCTCTTGACGGCCGTTCGCAAAGCGTCGATGTCGTTTTCGGTGTGAGCCGCGTCGGTCAAGTACATGATGTATCCAGCGTGCGACCCGTTTTTGTAGTAGCGTCGGCGAAATAGGGTCGCGTTTTCGTTCAGCCACGCGGACTGCAGGGCAGATAGATATTCCGGCAGGCCATAAATTTCCTGATTGGGATCTGGCTCCAGTAGGTGGAACACATTGCCGGGTTCAAATTCGTATTCTTTTAGCCATTCCTTTAAAAAAAAGTATTTGTCCAGATCTGCGCTTGAGCGACGTGTGTATTTCGCCAGTGAGTGTTTAAGCGTGATGGCTTTGCGTAAACGATTGCTGCGTTTCTCGAGGTAGCCGTTGCCAAATATCAGATAATCCAGAACGAAAGAACTGAATGTGCTGCGCGACAGCAGAGGGTGCGGCTTGAATGTGCTTGCAATGATATTGCGTTTTACGTAGATCGCAGAACTGTGATGTGGGCTAGCCCGAAACGAGCGCGCTAGTCCATCCATACTGATAGGAGGGTCGTACCACCGACCGTTGTCCAATGATTGGAAGTACTCTACGATTCTGCCGTGGTCCAGGACTGACTCAGGATCACCAAAAGTGAATGCTTCTACGCTGGTGCTCGGCACGGTTTGTTCTTGGGTGTCCATTAACTAATTTCCATAATGCTCTGATTGGCGTCGGTACGGCCTTCGAGAGGTTCGTGTGCGATGGCGTTCATGGTCGCCCAGGCAAGGTCAGCGTGGCCAACTGCTTGAGTTCGACCGGATGCGTAGGTTGCCTGGCGGCCTGACGGCGTGATTATTTTTCGTATAGACATGAATGACTGTGCCAAGTCGATGAATCCGGAGTCAAACTCCAGGCGCCCGTTACGCATGACGTTCTGGGTTTTAAGCACCATTTGCGTCTTGACCTCAACTGAATAGTTGATGGCCACTGCAGCCGGGAAATACAGCTTGACCAGCTGATGCACGGCCATGCCCATGCCGGTAGTGTCGATGCCTATGTATGTGACGTTGTACTTTTGGGTGAGCTTTTGAATCTCGTCTGCCTGCTCTTGATAGTCGGGCGTCTCGAACTGGATCCGCTCCAGAATGCGGAACTTTCCACCAGGCACGCTGGGTGGGGCAACCACGACGCAGCCTTGCTTGTCACCCGTTGAAGACGGGTCGTAGCCGATCCAAACGGGAAGGTTGCCAAACGGCTTGGCTGCATGGGGTTTGTAGTCCGTCCATATTTCCCACGAATCGACCATGCAACGCTGCAGCAACTGCAGCGGGAACACAGACTTGGTGTCGTCTATGAAGCAGCACTTCAACAGGTTGTCGAACTCTTCTTCTGTGTATTCTTCCTTGAGCTCTTCGATATCGAAAAGATCACAGCCGCCTGCCTCCGCATCGAAGATGGTCACAATCTGGCGCCAAATTCGGTCTGAGCATAGTTTGCCGGCCTGTAGGGTCTTGTGGCTGACGTCCATCTTGACGGCGTTCTTTTTGCCTCGCTTGTTGTGGCGTTCCCCGGACCAGAACGGGTACGCCTCATGGCTCATTGCCGATGGTGTCGAGAAGTAGGTTTTTCGCCACTTCTTGTGCATGGCCATGCCGGAGGCCACTTTGTTCAGCTGCTCAAATCCTGGGATCCAGAAAAACTCATCGACGTACAGATTGCCGTGGTAGCTCTGGGCGGTCCGGTAGTTCGTGCCCAGGAAGTACAGAGTCGCGCCGTTGAACAGAACGATGGGGTCGCCTCGCAGCTCGACGCCAATGGTGTCGCGCACGAACTGGAGGATGTATTGCTTAAACACATGCGCCTGGGCTTTCGATGCCGAGATAAAGATCTGATTGCGGCCTGTCAGCAGTGCATCAACGAAGGCCTCTCGGGCAAAGAACCAGGTGGCCCCGATCTGGCGGGACTTCAGAATGATTCGGGTGCGTTGATCTCGGTTATCCGCCCAGCGTCGTTGGTAGTCGAATAAGGTGTCATCGAAGGCCTCGACCAGCTTCTCGATCTGCTCTTCGGAAATAAAATTTTTCGATGGCTTGCGCTTTGGTTTATCATTTTGCGCAGTTAACTTCGGGTTCAGGTCGACCTCATTGCCACCACCCAGATACTTGCGCACCCTTGCATAGCGCTCCATCTGCCGGCCAAGTAGGTCGATTTCTTTGAAGTCCTGCCCGGATTTTGGCTGTTTCAGAACAAGTTGTACCAGGCGACATTCGGCGGCACCTTCAATTCGCTCAATTACGGGTGCGCTGTCCCAGCCGTCGCGCCGCTTCCATGATCCAACCGTCGGCTGCTTCTCATTCAAGTATTCGGCGATGGCAGTCACGCCCCAGCCTTGCCAGTACAAAAACTTGGCAAGGCGGCGATTGTCATGTTCGGCTGGCTGTATAAACATGCCTGCCAGAATAGGCAACGGCACACTTATTAAAAATAGAAAGTGCTTGGTAGTTGCTGTTTACAAAACCAGTGTTCTTGAGCGCTCCGCCTCAAGCGGCAATCATGTCGGCACATCGTAATTGCGAGTGAGAGCCAACATGAAATTTAAATCAAAGCTGTTTTGCATTGCTACCGAGGGTGCCACTACTGATGGGCGCGTGATATCTGCTGATTGGATTCGGCAGATGGCCGAGACCTTCAGCCGAAAAACTTACGGTGCGCGTGTTTGGCTTGAGCACATGCGTAGCATGCTGCCAGACGGCCCGTTCAAGGCGTATGGCGATGTGCTTGCGTTGGAAGCGCGGAAGAAGGATGACGGCAAGTTAGGTCTGTTCGCACAGATCGAGCCGACCGACGAATTGATCAAGATCAACAAGGCACGTCAGAAAATCTACACCAGCATCGAAATTAACCCCGACTTCGCTAATTCCGGTAAAGCCTACCTGGTTGGCCTGGCTGTTACCGACAGTCCCGCATCGCTCGGTACCGACATGTTGGCGTTTACGCAGCAGAACCCTGAAGGTTCTCCTCTGACGGCGCGTAAGCAAGACAAGGACAATCTTTTCTCTTCTGCTGAGGAAGTTGAAATCGAGTTCGAGGAAGTGCAAGAGGACACCGCCTTTTCAGAACGGATGAAGAGCTTGGTGGGACGGTTCCGCAAACAGACCGATAAAACCGATAGTCAACTGAGCCAAGTGCTGGATGCCGTCGAGCAGATTGCTCAGCACGGCGAGGATCTTGAAGGGCAGCTCAAGGATTTTCGTCAGACTGTGGCTAGTTTCTCTTCCGGTATGGAAACCCTCACGAAGCTGCAGGAGTCATTTGACGCGTTCAAGGCAAAAGTCGAACAGACCGACGCCAGCAGAGAGGAGCGCCCTCCGGCGACCGGCGGGGATGGTCAAGTACAAGCCGACTGCTAACCCCAATCAATCATCATCCCTGAATTAATCATTTGCAAATCTGACCGGAGAACGCAATGCGCAACGATACCCGCCTGAAGTTCAATCAGTACATTTCCCGTCTGGCAGCTCTGAATGGAGTAAGTGAGTCTGCTGTCGTGAGCAAGTTTGCTGCCGACCCCAGCGTTCAGCAAACGCTTGAGAACAAAATCCAGGAATCCAGTGAGTTTCTGAAGTCGATCAATACTTATGTGGTGGATGAGCAGGAAGGCGAAAAAATTGGTATGGGTGTAACCGGTCCGATCGCCAGCCGCACAGATACCAACACGAACGACCGCACGACACGCGATGTTAACGAACTTGATGACAGTAAATATCGGTGTGAGCAGACCAATTACGACACACACATTCGTTACTCAACGCTTGATGCGTGGGCCAAGTTTAAAGACTTTCAGATGCGTTTATCGAATATGATCGTCCAGCGTATCGCTCTTGACCGGATCATGATTGGCTTTAACGGTACATCTGTCGCGGCGACCACGAATCTAACGTCCAACCCTCTTCTTCAAGACGTGAATATTGGTTGGTTGCAGAAAATTCGTACTAAATCCCCATCGCGACACATGTTCGAAACCGTGGCAGCCAGCAACAAAGTTACGGTCGGTGGTGCATCGGACGAGTACAAGAATATTGATGCTCTGGTGTTCGATGTGGTCAGCAGCATGATTGACCCGTGGTACCGAAACGACACCCAATTGGTGGCGATTGTTGGTCGAAAGCTGATGTCCGACAAGTATTTCCCGCTGGTCAACAAAGAACAGCCTTCCTCTGAAAAATTGGCGTCGGACATCATTATTGGTCAGAAGCGCATTGGAAACCAATCTGCCATCCAAGTACCGCATTTTCCTGATAACGCGATCCTGATCACCCGCCTGGACAATATCTCTGTTTATGCGCAAAGCGGCACGCAGCGCCGCTCCGTTATCGACAACCCCAAGCGCGATCGCATTGAAACGTATCAGTCGTCGAACGATGCCTTCGAGCTGGAAGATTACGGTTGCGCGGCATTTATTGAAAACATTGAAGTGGCTGCGGGCTGATCGAGCCCGCCGTCCACATTCGTGTTTGAACAGGAGATTTAATCATGGGAACCACACCGGCTCAGCGCCGTTTCGAGACGGTTATGGCCGCTCAAGCGTCGGCTTCTGCACAGCCTGGCCAGTCACTGGCCGGGTCGAATGCCTACGAACTCATGCTGGCCAAGCTGTACGACGACAAACGGCGGCTCAAGGAAATACAGAGCGTCGCGCGAAAGATCGAAGTTAAGCAAGAGATATTGCCCGACTACGATAACTGGGTGGCGGGCGCTTTAGAACAGGGTCAGGGCGCTCAAGATGAGGTCCTGGTGACAGTCATGGTGTGGCGAATGGACATCGGCGATTTTGAGGAAGCGCTACGCATTGCTGAATATGTCGTCAAGCACGACCTGGTCCTGCCCGATCAGTACGAGCGCAACGTACAAACGGTAATCGTCGATGAACTGTCAGATGCCGCCTTGGCGACACAAAATGAAGGTCAATCTTTCCCGTTTCAGTTGCTGTGGGAGGCCTTTGCACTGACGGAGAATCTGGACATGCCCGACCAGGCGCGTGCCAAGTTGCACAAGGCTCTCGGTTATGAGTTGCGGCAGGCCAAAAAACTGGCCGAATCAGTTGAACATTATGAGAGGGCCTTGACGCTAAACGAGAAAATTGGCGTTAAGCGCATCATTACTGAACTAAAGGCGGAAATTGCCAAAGGCGCCGCCTAACTGAGCTCCTCGAGCCGTGGCGGCGCGGGCTGATTGGGTGCCCATTGATTTGAGTCTATCCATGATGCCCGCCCACCGCCACACTGGAACTGTCTATGTCTTTTGCCATTGCCAACGCAGATCCTCAGGTACCCGATTCGGGAACAGCACCTTTGTCTATCGAACAAGACTGGTGGCCGCAGGTGTTTCTGGAAAAGGCGCGATCAGTTTTGAGGCTTAACGGGACTGTAACAAACGACCGCCTGCACGAAGCGCTACAGAATGCGACGTATTCGGTGAATGATGAGCTTGCCGTGTGGGGCGAAACCGAGCGTGTCAAAAGTCCGGACGTTTTCCCTGAAGGTCGCTTGACGAATTTGTATCTGAGGGCTGTTTACTTCTACGCCAAGGCGGAACTTGTCGAACGTTATCGCGATTTTGACACAACAGGCGCCGGCGATCGCCGCGCCGACGATCAAGAGGGTATTCCGGACGAGGTGAGGCGAAATATGCGGTGGGCAATCAGTGACATTCTGCGTAAACCCAGATCGACGATCGAGGCGTTGTGATGATTGTTTATGCTCAACAGAACGACACAGTCGATGCGCTTTGCTGGCGTCATCTCGGCGATACGCTCGACGTAGTTGAGCAGACTTATGAACTCAACCCAAGGCTCGCCGATCAAGGGCCAATTCTCCAGCACGGAACTGCGGTAGTACTGCCCGACGCTGTACGTAGGACATCCACAGTAAAAACGGTGAAGCTATGGGACTGACATTGAAACGCACCACAGGGTATCGGACTTACTTTAGTTTGAATATGTCGGCAGATTGGCCGATAAGAATATTCTACGGTCTCGTGACGCTTTATCAAGGGCTTTTCGGGATATTCGTACCGACCTCAATCTTCTACCAGGCACTCGAAAGCTATAGCGGAGCAATCGCGATCATTAGCTGTCTTTTGATCGCCGGCGGTTTGCTGGTGGTTGACGGGCTCATGGGCATGATCCGGTACTGCACTTACATGAGCTGCGAGAGCATACAGCCAGCCATGCAATTATTTCATCGCCGGCGGCCGCTCTTATTTCTTCCGCCTGTGTTTTGTTATTACGTCACGCTCATTCTGGTGAACAAAAGTATGAATGAGGGCGTCGTCGTGGTCACCAGCTATTACGTGTTGCTCGCGCTCGCCGGCGTTGCATTCTGCTTGCGCGACGGAATTATTAGTCAGAACGCACAAAGGGGCACGCATGCCTAAGTTGTTTCATAAACGTGAGCTCTTTATTGTGCTGTGCTCATACGCTGTGCACGCATCAGTCTACGCATCTCAGGTTTCATTGTGGGAGCAGATTAACTCTGCAGGCACCATGATGGATCTGTTTATCAACATGATGAGCGCAATTTGCGCATCAATGGCGAACACCGCGTTCAGATTAAAAAACGAAGCGTTGGTGGTAACTCAAGTGTGCAAAGAGCTGGCGTATGGAATTGGTGTTGGCTTTACCGCCGGAATCATCGTTTATGCAGTTGCAGAAGCGGCCGACGCAAATAATTTTCTGCAGCTTGCGCTTGTCACTCTGGCTGGTTGGGGTGGTGCGAAAGTTATCGAGACATACAGCGACAAGTATTTTGGCGACAAGCCGACACATGGGGGATAGCAATGATCATAAGGCTTAACGATGTTGGTGCTCATGTGGGCGATTTGGAGCGACGCCTCTATATGCTTGGCTATAAAGTCCAGCAAGATAACATCTACGATCAAGCTACGCAGGCTGTGGTTCGCCAGGTTCAAAAGCGGGCCGGGATTGTTGTAGACGGCATCTACGGACCTAAAACAGAAGCGGTGATCAAAGGACAGGAAACAGGACGGTTATTGCGTCAATCAGCTCTTGTGGATGCTGCAGAGGTATTGGGCGTTGACCTTGCCAGCGTGATGGCCGTGAATGAAGTCGAGTCGCGTGGCTTGGGCTTTATTCGCGACAACTTGCCGGTAATTCTATTTGAGCGCCACATATTCTGGCGTCAGCTCGTTTCCCATAAGATCGACCCTCGGCCATTCTCGTCCAAATACCCAGGCGTCGTCAGCCAGGCGCGGGGTGGTTACGCAGGGGGAATCAGTGAGTACACACGTTTAGGCGTCGCGAAGGGTATTTCTGCGCCGGCGGCGTTTGAATCATGTAGTTGGGGTCTGTTCCAGATTATGGGTTTTCACTGGGAAGCGCTGGAGTTTGAGTCTATCGACGCCTTTGTCGCTTATCAACAGGAAAGCGAAAACAGCCAGCTACGCACGTTCGTGCGCTTCATTCTTTTGGATAAGGATCTGCATCGCGCGCTGAAACAAAAGAAATGGTCAACGTTTGCGCGTATTTATAACGGGCCTGCCTACGCAGAGAATTTCTATGACGTCAAGCTGGCACGGGCATACAAACGCTACTGCGCGGAACTCAAGGAGGCCGCGTGAACTATCTACGCATCGCTGGAGGTGTACTAATCATACTGTTGGTTGCCGTCGGCTGGGGTCAGTACCACCAGATCGGGTTGCAGCGCGAATTGATTGAAAAACAAGAGGTCGCTATTGATACGGCCATACAGAACACCGAGAAGGTACTGGGTATCGTCGAGAAAAATGACGTGCTGATGACCGATCTACTAATGGCCCAGGGCCAGGTAAACAGCAGCTTAATAGCACGTCAACAAGAAATTCGGAGGCTTCAAAATGACATTGAAGAGGTTCGCGAGTGGGCTAAGCAGTCTTTGCCTGCTGACATTATTAGGCTGCGCCAGCGGCCCGCCACGACAGGTGCCAGTGGTTACGGTCAATCAGTGTCCCCCGGTAGTGCCGTGCGTGCTTCAGCCGGCGAATCCAAGAACGAACGGTGATCTAAATTTGACACTTGAACAAACTGAAGCTGACTGGGCTGTTTGTGCCGCTCAAGTCGATATGATCTTTGTATGCCAGAACAAGGCTAAAACCGATGCTCAAGCCAGCAGCAGTCCGTGAAATTATCACCCGCGCCAATCCTTACCTGAAGCGCGATCCAGATAAGCTTCAAGTATTTCTTGACTCTGGCAGGGTGGTTGCGCGTGGCGCTGCAAGCTTGTCCTATGAGTATCGATACACATTGAACGTCATTGTTCAGGATTTCCCCAGCCACGCCGATCAAATCGTTCTACCGATGCTCGCATACTTGCGTACGCAGCAGCCCGAGCTATTTGAAAATACCGAAATGTCGAACAATTTGATTCGATTCGACGCGGAGGTGATCAGTCAGAGTGTGATCGACCTGTCGCTGCAGGTGGATCTCACCGAGCGCGTCATCGTCGGTGAGCAAGATGGAAAACTGACGGCGTCTCATGTGGGTGAGCCGCCTCATCCCGACTTTCCCGAGCAGGAGATTACGATCGAACTGATCGATAAACAAACCGGTGAAGTGATGGGTGTCTTTGTCGCTCCCGCATGGACACCCAATTTCTGATGTCCGACGATCCTTATGTCCTTGATGACTGGCTTGCCGGCTTAATAGCGAAATTGGACCCCGCGCAGCGGCGTGCGGTTAACAGGCGTGTAGCTTTCGTGCTGCGCCGCTCGCAGGCCGCTCGAATCGCCCAGCAGCGCAATCCAGACGGCAGTCGTTATCAGCCACGGAAGAATCAGAACAAGAACCTGCGTAGTAAGCGCGGTACCATCAAACGCCGCTCAATGTTTGCCAAGTTGCGCACGCAAAAGTATTTCAAAGTCGATGCCGATGCGGATAGCTTGAGTGTGAGTTTTCGAGGTCGAGCCGGCATGATTGCGATCGTGCACCAATATGGCGAGAATCGTACAGCCGAATCCGGCCAACGCTTCATTACCCCAAAACGCGAGCTCTTAGGTTTGACGAATGCTGAGCTGGATGTTCTTGCAGATGCCTACATTCGTCATTTGGCCGGATTCGATTAGCTTGTAAAAGCTTCAAATACAAAGTGGCACCCACGCGCGCGCGGAGGGTATTGCTCATCATTCAGGCATGAGCAACGAAGAACTGGCCCGCCTAATTCAAAATCTGATTCGCGTAGGTACGATCATGGAGATCGACTACAGCGAGCCGCCGCGCGTTCGTGTCCGGACAGGCCAACTGGAAACAGACTGGCGCCCCTGGTGCGAGAAACGTGCAGGGCAAAGCAAGACTTGGGATCCTCCGACCATCGGAGAACAGGTCCTCTTATTTTCACCTGGTGGTGATGTCGCGGGCGCTTATGTTATTTGCTCAATCGGTTCAGATGCTAACCCGCCACCGAGCCATTCTCCGGCGGAAACGGTGCGTAAGTATCCCGATGGAGCGATAACTAAGTACAACCATGAGACCGGCGCTTTTAGCGTCAGCGGTATCAAAACGATGTCTGTTTCAGCCTCCGAAACCATCACGCTGAAGGCTGGAGCTTCAATTACCCTTGACGCGCCGCAATCGAATAGCACCGGTAAGCACACTGTCAAAGGCCTACTTACCTACCTGGCAGGCATGGCGGGCAGCAATACTGAAGGCGGCGCAGCCGCCACCATAACCGGTGATCTTAATCACGAAGGCGGGAAATTATCGTCACACGGGATCGTCTTGCATCTGCACGTGCATGGGAACGGTAATGGTGGTGGCGACACAACGGAGCCTAAATGAGCATCGGAATGAATACCAGCACTGGCCGGGCAATTGAGGATGTTGAGCATCTTCGTCAGTCAATTAATCAAATACTGGGAACCCGGATTGGTTCGCGCGTCAAGCGTCGGCCGTTTGGCAGCTTGTTTCCCGAACTGATTGACCAGCCAATTAACGAATACACCACCATACAGCTTTATGCCGCGACCGCCACGGCCCTAATCATGCATGAGCCCCGCCTACGTTTAAACAGCGTGCAAATTACGATCGACTCAGACAATCCAGGCCGCGCTGTTCTTGAAATTGTTGGTACTGCACTGCTGAACGGCAGACGTGGTCCGATATCGCTCAGCATTCCAACCTACCAAAGCTTGTCATTATGAGTATTGTTACATCCCCCATCGACCTTTCCTTGCTGCCGGCGCCCGACGCCCTCGAGGTTGTTGACTTTGAGGAAATCTACGCGGCTCGTAAACAGCGCTTGGTAGATCTGTTCCCAGTTGAGGTGCAGCAAGAGGTGTACGAGACTTTAGCACTTGAGTCCGAGCCGATTTCCAAGCTGCTGCAAGAGAACGCGTATCGAGAAATAGTCCTTCGCCAGCGCGTAAATGATTGCGTGCGGAGAGTTCTATTGGCCTTTGCTAAAGGAGCCGATTTAGATCATCTGGGCGCGAAGTATTACGTATTCAGGCTTGTAGTCCAACCGGCTCAGCCAGAAGCGTCGCCTCCCGTGCCGCTCATTATGGAAGACGACGATGCGTTCTTGGAGCGCATACAAGATGCTTACGAGGGCTTGTCTACCGCTGGACCACGTGGAGCCTATGAGTTCCACACAAGATCAGCCGATGGACGTGTTGTCGATGCCAGAGCGGTAAGTCCAGAGCCGTGTGACGTTGATGTGTATGTGCTTTCTTTTGAAGGCGATGGCACGGCGAGCCCAGAGTTGCTTGATATCGTTGACCAAGCGCTGAACGACGAAGACATCAGGCCGTTAGGTGACAGGGTCACCGTGCGGTCGTCCGTTATCGTGCCGTATCAAATTATTGCCAAGCTGCACATGAAATCGCCGGGCCCAGGAAAAGACCTGGCGATCGAGCTTGCTCGGCAACAGACTACCGAATATGCCCAGCGTCGCAGGCGGCAAGGATGGTCTGTTTGGCTCTCAAAGTTGGATTCTCTGATGCATGTCGAAGGGGTCGAGCGTGTCGAAATAATAGAACCTTCCGCCGATATCGTGTTGCTTGAGAGCCAGGCAGCGTACTGCACGGGTATCGATATACAAGAGGCGCAAGCGTAGCTTTATGGACGTTATAACTTTGCTACCCTCAAACAGCACACGGCTTGAGCGCAACCTTGCTAAGACTGGGGCGGACGTCGAATTAATCGATGCCACGGTGATTGTGCAAGTAACTCGAGTAGATGATGCCCCGGTCGATTTCCTGCCGTATCTGGCTTGGGAAGTATCCGTGGATCGTTGGTCGGAAGCCTGGACCGAAGAAACTAAACGTCGAGTGATTAAAGAGTCGTTTTATGTGCACAAGCGAAAAGGAACGATAGCTTCGCTACGCCGGGTTGTCGAGCCGTTTGGTTATCTACTGAAAGTTGTGGAGTGGTTTACAGAGGATCCGCCGGCGCCCAGAGGCACATTCAAGCTTGATATTGGGGTCAACAATCAGGGTATTACAGAAGAAGTTTATCTTGAGCTTGAGCGTCTTATCGCCGATACGAAACCGCTATCACGGCACATGATTGGTTTGAATATCACGCTGCTGACAAGAGGCAATTATTACTTTGCGGCCGCTACCGTATTAGGCGACACAACCACTGTTTACCCGCCTGATCCCCAAGATATCGAATTATTAAGCGCGCCTAACTACAGGCTCGCCACACATATTATTGATACCCTTTCTGTGAGGCCCTTGTTATGAGTCAAATCTATTTCACCACTCTGACGGCAATTGGCGAAGCAAAGCACGCTAACGCCGCCGTTACCGGTACTAAAGTAGAGTACGCCACATTAGAAGTGGGCGACGGAAACGGCGTGGTTCCATTGCCCGATCGTGAGCAGACCAGTTTGGTGAACAGGGTTCGCATTCACGCGATCAACACCGTGATGGTGGATCCCGAAAACCCCTCGCAAATTATCGTTGAGCAAGTTATCCCAGAAGATGTGGGTGGCTGGTGGATCCGGGAAGTCGGCATTAGGGACGCGGCTGGCGATTTAATTGCGGTTGCCAGTGTTCCTCCTACGTATAAGCCGGTCTTGCTTGAAGGGTCTGGTCGCAATCAGATCATTAGGGTTGTGCTGCTATTGGCCAGCACGAGTGTTGTCGAACTGAAGATTGACCCCGCAATTGTCATGGCGACCCGTAAGTATGTCGACGACTTAATAAGTATGCCGTCCGGAGTTGAGCCGGAAACCTATGGGAACGAAAGCGAATATCCGGTTTTTACAGTCGACGCACGTGGCCGCATTGTTCATGCCGGAACGATTAAATCGGTATCCGTTTGGGACGACATTCCAGAGACCAACATCGGCGACATTATTTTCGTGAAAGGTCTCGGCGAGATGTGGTGGACCGACAACGAATTTATCACCGGCTATCGAACCAAAATGTGCGGCATGCCTCCACAAACGCTCGATAGAGCTGCGCGGTCTTGGACTATGCCGTTGCGTGGCGGCACCTTTGATAAGAGCTTAAAAAAATACCAGGGCATTTATTCGTGGATCTTGGAGAACGATAATATGGTGCCTTCTGCAGAGTATGAGGATGGTGAAGGCTTTTTCTGCGAGCTCGGTGGGAACATCGTGAAGGTGCCGAATTTAGATAATATGTTCTATCGAAATGGCGGTACCGACGCTGACACTGCAAATGCGACGATCTTGGGTGGCAAGAAAAATGACACGCTGAAGTCCCACGCACATGCCGGTGCGCGACTATATCCAGTATCGGATGTAGAGTCATCTACCACCGCGAACCGTTATGCTGCCAATACGCCAGATATTACGGGCGCGACGGGCAGCGCGGAAACTGCGCCGAAGCATACGTACTTTTGCCCCTTTATAAACTTATGACGGGCAAGAATGAGGTGTTAGTTCCCCGAGTTTCGACAGACGTTCGCGCCACCAGGGAAGCATCGAATGTGACGTCCCGAACATTGCCGGATCCGCCTGAAGCAAAAGTTGAGCCGAGATTTGTCCCGGCTGAAAATGCACCTGAAGAGATTGTGCTGGAGCCGGAAAACACCTGATTACTTAAGCCGCCGATCAAGTTCTGAAGGGAGTCCAATTGCTTACTACCGAGCAGTCTCGCATTTGCAGTGATGCTACGCAATTTGTGTTACATAATGAGCTTGATCCACACTATTAGACAGGCCGACTATGAATAGCGAACAAGATTCCTTTGAAGCAATCGAAGAGAAAGTGAAATCTTCCCCATATTGGCGGAATGATTTCAAACTGATAGAAGAGAAAAAAGAAGGAACGATTACAGTATATCGGGTGCAGGCCAACGACCAGGAGCCCTCCACCATTCTTGCTATTGCAAAGCTGAACGAAATTCTGAAGCGCTAGTTGACACCCTCGATAGGAAGAGTCCTGGTGAACGATGTACGAGTCACTGCAAATGCGACGCTCTTGGGTGGAAAGAAGAACGACACCCTAAAGTCTCATGACCACGCACAACGAGGGGCAGGTGTTAGCGACCCTGGCAATGATTTTTGGCGTGTGTACGGCGGGGGTATCTCCAACGCGTCCGAGCCAACGGGCGCGACAGGCAGCGCGGAAACTGCGCCGAAACACACATACTTTTGCCCGTTTATAAGCTTATGACGGGAGTGAACGCAGTGTTCAAGGGTCGGCTTTCAATACTTACTCTTGGCAAGCCTGATGTTGCGTCAACAACAAGATCTTTTGCTTTGAAAAACTCCCCGGAGCCGTCTCCTCCCTGAGCGCGGTTATAAACCCCGGAAGTTGACGAGCCAGAGTTATATATTCTTGTCGATACCGATTCAGCATATATCTCATGCCAATGTCCCTGCAGGGCATCAAGCTGGTGCGAGCCCAACAACCTCGCATTTGCAGGGAGAGTGACAGTCCAGAGGTTACATGATGTAATTGAGACGCCTGCAATCGGCCAGAAGCGGCCAAGAGCGGTCACTGCCAAAAATTGGTAGCCTAGGGCTTTTCACTGAGTGGCAACTTTGCGGCCTTGATCTGGATGACGGCTCAGGGTCGAAATCAAACCTTCATGAAAACCATCTTTCGGTTAAATTGCGGACGCTCATGCGTTGGAATATGTTCGATGAGTTTTTGAAAATTTGCGGTGCAATCTCGCTTTTCGGCGCAACTTTGGTCTTGCTCTATAAGGGCTATCGACTTCTATTTCCCGTCAAGGCCTGCATCTCCTACACATTGAATTTCGATGGTACGCACCCTGATTCTCTTTCAATCACTATCACAAACCGCAGCACCGTCTCCATCTATGTCCGTGCTTGTACGGTGCGCAGCACCTATTCCCTATTGACGTTGGCCATCAAGCACCTCCGTAGACCTCTTTTGTCGCCACGCTTGTATCCCAACCTCCGGTACAACAGCGCTGTCTACGAACTCGTTGGAGACGAACCTATAAAACTAGAGCCCGGGCAACTTGTTGAACTCAAGCGCGAAATTTACGAGCATCCGCTCCATGCCCTTTATGGCCCTATGCTTATCGCTTTCGTTCAACTCACAACCGGCCGTGTCGTACGCAGCAAGCGGATCCAGTCTCCACCTGCGTGGCGGTTAATTGGCAGGCGCAATCGTGCGCATGCCTAACAATTCATTCAGGCCGACGCCGCTTCGCGGCACAGCTTGACTCAGGCGTTAGATTTCGATGTTTCTTTTCGAGAGGACGACTGGCTGACCGCTTTTGGGTCGGAAGCTGCCTTTCCTGGACGTCTTGTTTCGACTGCGGATTCAACCGGTGGGTGGGCCCAGGTCGAGGCGCTTTGCCCGCGTGCCTGCGCCATTCTGGGCAGCGAATTTGAGCTGCCGGGCGACACTCCTGCAACGCACTATAGGAGGGGCGATGGCATGGTACGGAAGGACTTCGCTTCGTCGGCGCCGGTGTAACCCTTCAGGCGCAACGCAGCTTCGATCAACGCGAGGCGCGCGAAGTACGCCGCGGCATTGCGATCGCTTTCGAATGCCTCCATCCGGTCATGGCGATTACCATGCAGAATCTGCGAACGCCCGCTGTCGTATATGTCCTTGACGACCCTCCGGAGCGTCGATTGCTTAGTGCCCCGGGTGAGGGCGGCGTTCTCAGGAAGACCCAGGAGGTTAGTGAGCAGATTCAGGATGCCGGCGAACTTGCCGCCACTGGCCAGGACATCGAGCGAGGTTCCAAACTTGGCTAGCGCAATGGCATCACTGCGCTCGCGCTGACCTTCGGCATACCAATCCAATGCGGTGGCCCAGCGACTCGCCAGCTGCGGATGCGGGTGCGAACAATCGAGAAGCCCGTTGATGGCGTGCGCCATAGCTTGGAGTTCTGAGGGAAAGTCCTGCAAGAACTGCTGGACGCTGGCGCCCTTGAGCGACGGAATACGGTCCGTCAAAGACGTGCCGGGAAGCCATAGGTAACCGCTGGATTCGACGATGCTGTCGATACCGGTCGGTGGTAGCCGCTCCACCTGCAGCGCCTGTTGGACGAAGGACTGTCGTTGGCCGATCAGGAGGGACACGGCGTCGAGCGCGCCCTTGCACACGATCTCGCCCAGTTTCCGCGAGAGGTTCTTGTCCAGGCCACCGACTTCGACGCGAAGCACCGCCGGGCAGGTCGTTACCGCGCCTACGAGTAATCGGGCGAGCCCAGTCGGCGCCGGCGCGTTGCGGTCCTTCATCGCCTCGAGTAGCAGTTCCTTCCAACGTGCGTTGGCCTCGGGCTCTAGGAAAACGGACGCCTTCGCTTGATCCGAAAAGTCGACTCGCGTGAGCCATTGCGGCCACGTCATGAAGGTCACTGGGCCGAATGTCCATGCTCCAGCGTCCTCGACCCCGCAGGTCCAGGCGGGAAATGAATGCGTGAACGACTGGCTCGCCTTGTCTACGCGCTCCGTCAATTCGTCAACGAGGCATTGGAGCGGTGTGGCTGCCCCGGCCAGCGCCTCTGAGGCATGCAAATCCACGACGACCTGGCGAACGAGTTCGGCAAATCGCTTCTCATCAATGTGCTTCTTGAAAGAGGCGTATTGCTCGTAGATTGCCGCCGTCAAGATCGCGAGTAGTCTACGCGCAGGCTCGTAGAAATTGCGAACCTCGCCATTGGCCGCGGTGGCGAAGTTGAGAAAATCGCGTCTGGTCCGAAACTCATCGCTCTGGTAATAGGCGGCCGTGTGTGTCCGATCTAACTCGAGGAACAAGTCGCTGAGGGCATCGTTGGGGCTCAAGGGGTGGCTCACGGTTGTACAGAAGTCCTATCTAACCGCGCTAGTGGCGGCGTTGTTTGGTCGGCGGGGAATGTCCGCTTCTGGCCGATTGCAGACGTTCCAATTACATCATGTAACCTCTGGTCTGTCACTCTCCCTGCAAATGCAAGGACACTGGGCAGTAGTCAATTGGACGCCATTCAAAATATGACTGGTACCGTAGGTGACTTTTTGGTGAGTCAGTCTGCAGCTTCAGGCGTTTTCACAAAAGCAATTGTTGGCCAGTCCACCTATGGCGCCGGTACGGTTGGTGATTACGAGCGAAGTACATTCGATGCATCTAATGTTGCAAGAACATCCACTGAGACACGAGCAACCAATGCAGCATTCACCCCAATCATAAGTTTATAAACGGGAGGAACGCGGTGTTTACTGACCGGGTTTCAGAACCGCCTGATTTCGCCGTGCTTAAGAAGGTCGTGTAATCACCTCCTCCCCCTGCGATAGCCTCGGAGCCCGCTGCTCTGAAGCCAACAAAAGTTTGGCTCCCTTCGTCCGGCGGAGTGTGATCGTGGGCTTTATACGCATCAAGCTGAGTACTGCCAAGCAACCTTGCATTTGCAGCGACGTGTACATCTGTCTGCAAATGCGAGGTTGTTGGGTACGTATCAAGGGCATGCCCTTCAGGAGCATTATCACGGCGTCTGGCCGATTTCAAATCAAACTGCAGCAGGAGGTCTTGGAAGCTCGCTAAATACCAGCGGTACGCAATCATCAAATACAAACAAAATAGTTTCCGGCAACTCTTCGGAGGAAACCCGTTCTGTAAACACGGCGTTCGTGCCGTTCATAAGTTTATGAAAGGTGCAAAAGCGGTATTTAATGCACGTGTTTCAACTGACGTACGTGCCACGCGCGAGGCGTCGAAGTTAATGGTCATGTATTGCGAAGAGCTTCCACCATAAACAGCGAGACCAGACAAGAAGTTGGCGAAAGCACCTGAGCCACCCGCATTGACCTGCGGAAAATCGCCGACCGATCCGGTGATGTTTTGTAGAGCATCGTTTTGGCGACCTCCTAACCCTCTCGCATTTGCAGTGCTTAGTACGATAAGCGCGATACACAACCCACATCGATAGAGGTTCGTGCGCGTATGGGGCAAAGTAGCATCATTCAATCCGAGGCTATGCTCATGTCCCTAGAACCTATCAAGGTTTCCCGCGTCGATCCCAAAACGATGCTGTTCATGTACAACGAAACCGTTTACGCACAACCCGACGGCGAATACCAGGTGCCTGGTAATTGTATTCTCGTTCTGGCGCCCGAGGTCGATGAAAACGAACGCGCCAGATGGGCTTCGGAGGTCAGCAGGATGGCGTTCAATTTTGGTCATCCCGGTACCGGAGAGTGGGAGATTGTGCAGGATTATCGGAAAGCCGATCTCTACCGAACGGATAACGGTGACAAGTACGAGCTTGGCGCCGAGGTAAACGAAGTTTCCTATGACGGTATTGGACCGCTTCCTGCCTGGTTAACACGAGACGCACGCCCCTCTCGTTTTCATTATTGGGATGCGGGTGTCTGGGTACTTGATGAACAGGAAGAGTTGGACGCTTTGATCGATGACAAGGTGGTGGAATTATCAACGGCTTGCCAGGCGCGGATATACGCCGGCTTCGAGTCTTCTGCGTTGGGGCAGGAACACCATTACCCTGCGCTGGACAAAGATCAACAGAACCTCACTGCGTCAGTCTTGGACTCAACAGTGCCAGGGTTGCCCGAGGGTTGGACAACACCATTTTGGTGCGAAATCGATGGTGAGTGGGCATTCCGTATGCATACCGCTGAGCAAATACAAGCTGTAGGTCGCGCTGGAAAGGAAGTGATATTGGCTTGTCTTGCGCAAAATAGCATTTTGGCAGCGGAAGCCCGCGACGCGCCGAACAAAACCGCACTGGCGGATATCGTTTGGCTCGATCCTCACTTCGATTAAACCTCATGTGAAAAGACGCGGCGTTGTGGTGGG